>Ga0209489_100817_pt1 | contig 62116 bp, 21 predicted proteins | sample SiratrowhiteBW_FD_187527 | JGI IMG/M metagenome (GOLD analysis project Ga0209489, IMG submission 187527) | Root nodule microbial communities of legume samples collected from California, USA - Siratro white BW (SPAdes) (version 2) | ecosystem: Host-associated > Plants > Roots > Nodule | place... | reverse complement strand
AATTTTAATAATCAAATTATCCGAAAAATAAAATAAAAAATATTTGTATAAAATTTAAAAGAAGCAAAAGAAAATTTAAAAAGTAAAAAAAAAAAAAAAAAAAAAAAAAAAATAAAAAAAAAAAAAAAAAAAAAAAAATATATATATATATATATATACATATAAGAAATTGTAATTTTAATCAAATTGTTTACATAAAAATTTATAAAAATTCTTAATCAAATTATTAAAAAAATAAAATAAAAAACATGTTTATATAAAAGTTTAAAACATAAAAATAAAAGAGAAGTCTAATGCGTGTAGGACTTCTATAGAACTAAAAGAAAAGAAAGGGAAGTTCTCTTTATAAAAAAATAAAAGTATTGTATTTTCAATATGATTTCTTATAAATGGTGAATTAACATTATTATGTTAAAAGATGTGAGTAAATGAATTAAGAATGTTAGTTGTGCCGATAATAGTTAAAATTGATCTTACTGTGAGTTAAAAGTCTAATTTTTACTCTTAAATAGAATGAGGGTTTGTGGATCTTAGATATGCAGATTGAGAATAAAGCTCACATTCTTTTGCATGCGTGGAATTTTGTATGTAGTTATTTATCTTGATCTAGTCTAATGCTTGATAGGTTCATTCATTCTAAATATGTATATTAATGTTCATATTCAACAATCTTCTTATATTCTTGTATTCTTTTATTTGGCTTGGAATCAAACATTTTTATGACAGTTATTTTGGAAAATACTTTCTGGACTATTGGTTAGGGTGACAAAGTAAATTTTGAAATGATATTTGATATTCTTGAAATACATTATTTCTCGTTTGATGGCTATGACTCCTCAAGAAAGGATTAATCTTAATGCAACTTGAGGGTTGACATGGTTCCTCTCAGAATCTGTTGCAGCATACTGAACTTCAAACTTTGTACCATTCAACTATCACTGGTCTTACAGATAGCCAAAATTGGAAACTTAAGAATAATGCTATTGTTCATCAAAAGACAGGGAAACATCCCACTGGAGTAAGTAAAATCATTTTATCTAATTCTATTCTCCCTACTAAGACTTTAGTGTAATGAAAGTTTTTGCAAAGATGTTTGTCTAGTGATCCAGATGCTCAGAAAAAAATGTGTTTCTCTTTGTTTTATATGCTTTCTATGCAGGTTTAAGACTAACTAATTTTTTTTTCATATAATAAGTTTCAATTCCATATGTTTCGTTTATATAAAATTTATTTATTTTTTCATAAATTTGATGTGGTTTCGTAATGTGTTATTTTTATTTTTCTTTAATATTTCTTTTTCACATTAAAAAACCATGTTCTTTTCATTTTAAAATCATACTTTTAAAGCAAGTCTTACTTGTTTTATATATATACTATTTTGATAAATTTTTTTAAAAAAATTATCCGTTTAGTAAAAAAAACTACTTGCATATGGTGGACATAGGAAATTCATATTTTCCTATGCTAAGCTTTACAAATATGGAATGTAGTATACTAAATATTAATAATACCATTCAACGAGTTTTAATATTTTAAGAAAAAAATAAAATTGATTTTACTTATTTTGATTTTTTTTTTTTTACTTTTTCTTTGAAAATATTTATGAAAAATCGTTTAAATAAGTTGCGTCTCTCCTGGTCCACAATCATTCCTTCCTTACAAAACCTTTCAACATCAAAAGTTGAGTATTCCTTTTGAGTTACTCATTATATCCCTCTTTCCGTAAGCATATATAGCACTCTAAACTCCAATTAATATTACAACTATCCCATCACAAAGTTCTCAAAATCCTCAAAGTCAATTACCAATATTTATTTTTGTAAAAATGTCTGGTTTTGTTTGATAAACATAATAGCTTCTACTGGTAACTTTTTAAGTTAACAAGTGCCATCCATGTTCATACTCACAACTAAGATGAAATAGAGTAGAATCATGTATTTGATATGATAAATAAACTCCTCTACTTAAAATATTTTGGGTTGAATTATTTCTAATATATTTAAATCCTATCCGTTGTTTAATAAACTTGGAAAGAGTGATATGATTTCTACTTTATTTATATCAAGGTTTTAACTTTTCCCAATGAAAGTGAGGTGTGAAGGTGCCAATGAAAAGATGAAAAACCATTAGAAGAGAATGAAAAATGAAAAAAAGAAAGTCACTATATATAAAACACAACGTAATCCATTATGTTACACGTATAACTAACTATGTTACCAAAATATTTAAAAATTTAATAATTGATTATAATTTTAATAGAAGAATTGTATTGCTAACTGTTATTTAAAAAGCAAAAATATATCACTTCATTGTAAAATTATGTTTAACCAAGATCAATGACAGATTTTATTGTGGAAAAGAAAAATATAACATCATTATTAGATTTGACAGATCGGTGCTTCAATTTTTTCTTTTAGTATTTCTATAAAATAAAGGACTTGAACTTGATTACTATAATCGCCTTAAGTTTGAAAACATCATTAACTTTATAAAATAAATAGAATTTTATTTGAATTGAGATTCAATGCACTAAACTTCTTTATTTATTATTACTACTTCTTTTTTTTGGTGTGTTTGTTTTTAAAATAAATTTAAGGAAGTGAATTTAAAATAAAATATGTAGCTAGTTAAAATTGTTTGAATTAAAAAAAACTACTAAGAATTAAAGAAAAAAATTATGAATATTCCTGAGCGAGATTAATAAAAAAAATTCATAAATAAAATTGTAATATGACAATTTTTTCATTGAAATTAAATTTAACTTAAAATTAATATTATAAATTTGTTGGATGTGATTGATAATTTTTTATTGTGACAGATGAAATTTTAAGATAATTAATTTACGGATATAATTAAAATTAATTTACAATTAGACGTGATTAATTTGTTGGGTTTCATTTATTAATAGTTTTTAATTAATTCAATTGTAACAATTAAAAAAATTTCTTGTAATTAAAATTAATTTAAAATAAAATATGATAAATAGTTTTCATTATTAATACTAAATAAAATAAATTCCTAACCAAATAAAATTACTAAATAAATAAAATTTCTAACTTATGTAAATAAATTCAAATCATATATAAAGGGGATTTGAAATTTTGAAGAAATATTAAACAAAGGGGATAATATGTAACATGAAGGGATAACTATTATTCATATATTTATGTCATAATCGATTTTTAATGGATTATTTCTTTATTTTTTTAATCCCTAATTGATTACATTAACTGCATAATTGATTATCTATATATTTTGAACTTTATAATCAAATATTTCTTAGTTTTTTACACATAAATAATTATATAACTTTAAATAATCGATTATGCTTTCATAGACTTTTTATGGTGTGAGACTTACCAAGGATCATGATGAAGATTATGTGACTTTCAGCTCAAATCTCTTCACTTAAGAGAATTACTTTTAGTGAAACTGTCAAATCCATTATGTTACTTGTTCACAAATCAATAGAAACAAACATAAGTATCTCCCATAAATAGACCTTTATGAATAGAACCAACCCTAAAAATAAACACTTTACAATCTTTATAAAAAAGATTATCTTTTAATTTATTTTTCTTCTTTCGTTTTAACTTTTACTTTTGAGGGGACCCTTTTGATTAAGTAGAGAATTTTCGCTATTTAAATAAAATTTAAATCAAATCAGTTATTTCTTCTATGAATATTTTTTACTTATCTTTTTTACTAATGTTGGAAATGGGTCGAAAAGTTATTAAATTAAGTTTAATTATTTTTTATTCTGTTATTCTAAATTTTTAGGAGTTGGTGTTATTCTAATTTTTTTCTAGCTGCTCCTTCTATTTTAAGTATTTTTTTCAAGCAAGAAAAAGATATTTTTAATGATCTTTTAATTTTTAAAGGATATTTTTAATGATCTTTTAATTTTTAAAGGATATTTTTATCCGAAAGGATAATTATATGATTGCATATATGAAATTTGAATTTTTAAGATGTTTTGACTAAAATTTTGGTGAATGTTGAAATTGAATCTATACCTAAGCTGGTGTATGAAATTTGAGCACATGAATAGATTTTCAAGTTAATGAAATTGTAATATATGCTTAACATGAAGTAATTAAAAGTAAATACTATATTATTTTCTTGAACATTGATTTTTAGGTAATTGAACTTGAACACGATATTTGAGTTATAAATGAATTTATTTAGATATTTTGATTTAGTTGGATTTCTGGAAAATGTTTGAATAAGTTTTTGATAAGTTTATTTTTTTTATATTTTCATTAAAGTGAATTTTCTTACAAAAGTATGAAAATGTAAGTAAATCAAATATTTCACTTCTTGAAGAGTTTTGCTCATTAATTTTGATAAAACAAAAATGAGATTGAGAATTTTGTGTGCTCTCTATTGTATTTTTGTTCAAGCCATATATTCTTCAGTCAAATAAAATTACTTTCTTTCAGACAAATATAAGAAATTGTCGTTCAAGTAAAAAATAAAGTTAAAAAAAAAAAATTCTTCTCGTGATATTTCTTATTTAAATAAAAGTATTTATCACTTAAACAACGCTTTTAACTCATAATTTATTTTCTATTATATTCAATTAGTACTTTAACATGTGATATCATTAGTTACATAATAACGTGACGAAGAAATATCTATAAATAACATATATAAAATGTATATACTTGAAGTGACATGTATGAAATAATAAGTTAATCTATATATTGAATACAATAATTATATTATAAAGACATTTTAGTTTTACTGAATATTTAAATTGTATAGATTAATTGGTTTAAGTGTTAATATTTAATAAGATATATACATATTATTACTTTATTATTTTCATCATTTAATTATTGTTATATAAATATATCTTTATGTAAGTTTAGTTCAGTAACTGAACTTAAAAGAGTAACTGAATTTAAAATTATATTTTTGGGTGAATATGAATATTTTTGTGTGTGATAAATTTATATATTTTTTGAAAATTTTTAAGAATGGTGAATTTTTTATTGAATAATTATAAACACTGGTTTATATATGTACTTTATAGTATGAGTGTTACATTAATCCTTATAAAATAGTTTTAATTTTCATCTTTTCAAAATTTGAAATATCAAATTTTGTTTCTTAATATTATTTTAACCCACATAAATGTCACTCATTATAGGAATTTTGAAAAGTTATTAAGCTCTTAATTGCTCATACAATACTACATATATAAGGGAGTCTCATCTGTTAACTTCTCATTCAAACAAAAAAAAAAAAAAAAATGTTAACTAATGGCACATAATATTTTATTACATGATTAATAAGTTGTCACACAATTTGTTATAATGTCAAATCATAGTTACAAGTCAACATACTATTCTGGATTTTATATGTAATAAGTTATAAGTTATTATTAAATAAATTGATTTTTTTCAAATAACTATCTGTCCGAACAAAATGAAAATCGCCGCATGTTGGGAAGAACATGGCTGCTTGCCGCAACCTATATTTATTGTTAACCTATTTATATTAATTTGGATGGGTCAACCTTAAAAATTATATTTATTTATTTTTCTGTGAATTTTAATTATGTTTGGCTGTCTCCGTTGAAAAAAAGTTAATTTCATTAATATTCAAAAATAATTAAGTGCTTCAAATTTTATAATTTTTTTCAAATGTCTTCCCATAAAATAAAATGCATATTATAATTATAATGATATAATATACATTAACTATACAGTTATGATATTTTAAGAAAATATCATTTGACGAATTAAAATTAATTACTTTAGTTACATTTGAGAAAAATGTTTTTCCCTAGTAAATAAAAGAGAGATAGTAGATTATTTTCATTAGAATTTTTTTAGGGTATTCAATCCGGTTTAGTGTTTTGTACATTTTAATTAAAGGTATAATTTTGATAAATAATTATATATTAATAATAAAAAATATTCAAAGATAATATTTGGTTGAATACCATACTATATTTATAATCATTTACTTACTTTTAAAAAACGTTATACCATATACCTTAAGTTTATATTTTGTTACTATTTAATTTATAACATTAATAAAGAGATAGTTTTTTTTTTTTACAAATTCTTACCATTTTATTCTTTAAATAACTGTTTTTTAAACTAAAATAATTATCTATAATAATAAAAATTATCTATAACAAAATTACAAAAATTATTTATATTTATAATTACTATGTATGAAAAATTGTTATAATTTAATGATATTTTTATTTTAATAATTACCTATATTATTATATAAAGATGATGCACTATTTAATAGTTTTTTATGTCATATTTTAATTGGATAATTTTATTCTCTAATAAATAAAAAATAATTTATTTATTAAATAAATAATTGAATCATTTTTTTATATCAACTAAATAACCTTTTTTTATTGAAAAATATGACTATATATTTTTTTAATATTTTTTACAAAATTATATATTTTTTAATATAATAGTGATTACTCATGTGCTAATTATATATAATATTAATATTAATATTAACATATTATTTGATTTTTGATTGAATTGGCTTTTAATTCAAGTAAATGGCTAAATTAAATTTTTAGATACTAATAGAAATAAAAGATATATTTAGGTCAACTTTTCCCTTCTTCATCCTACAGGGAATCATGATTCTGTTTGTGAAATATTAGATATTGGATGCAGAAGCTTCTACAAGGACACTTTTCCTTAATCGTCTTATTAATCAAATAATAATTTAAATAATGAAAAGAGACGACATCGTTTAGAGTCTCTTTGGTGTTTTTCTCTTATATAAAATTGCCAAAGTTGATCAGTGCTGCTGCAAAATTCTCCCATCTGCTTTTGCCTGAGCTCCGTTTCTAATACATCTTTCCATGGCTACCACTGAATCATCCCCTTTCAAGAAAATTCAGATTCAAAGGGATGACACTGTGAGTCTAATCACTTTCATTCCCATTACATTTATTTTCCTTTCTTTTTGGACTACATTCACTGTTAATATTCACTCATTTTATTGTTTCTGCTCACTTTATATTCCATTCATCTATAAAGCAGAATCTTCCTTGTTTTTGGAATTTCACAAGTTAAATTCATCTTTGACTTGTTTATTTCCCTCTTGATTGGATTCTACGAACATCTCTAGTGAGTATTTCGTGTTTACTGCATACCCAAAAATAAAAGTCACAAGCTTTTCTTATCCATGTGTTGTGATGATGGATTTTCATCATATATGTTATCTTGGGTCTTCATCAATTTCATCTTTTGCGACTAAATGCTATCTTTTGTGGCAATGCTATATATGCCCAATAATCTGTGTTTGACAAGGAAATTGTAGTTAGATCTTATTTTATGCTATTTTAACAGTGACCTACCATCCCCAATAAGTTTGATGTAGCATGAAGTTCAGTTTTAAATTTTAGATTCGAAGTGTTGGACCTAAATTTTTTCTATTCCTTTTGTCTCTTGTCCGTCATGCTATAACTATTTCGTGTTTGCTATCTGAGTTGGAACTCACAATTTTTATTTGTTATGCAAATTTTGTTTCCTTTATGAAGACATTTGACGCATATGTGGTTGGAAGAGACGATGCTCCTGGAATTGTTGTGATTCAGGAGTGGTGGGGTGTGGATTACGAAATTAAGAACCATGCTGTGAAGATTTCTCAGCTTGGTACTGGGTTTAAAGCTCTTATCCCAGAGTAAGATAAGATACTACTGGTATTTTAAGGCTTGTTTGATTTGAGAGATCTTTTTTTGTTTTCACTTTTAGTTAAAAAAATGTTACCTTGCTTCCATTTTATTTATCGTTTTCAAAGTTCGTGTAGAACACAATGAAAACAACTTTTTTTTTTTTTTTTCTGTCTTCACTATTTCATATACAAGCTTAAAACAGCATTTTCTCAAACCAGAGGACCCCTAGTTTTTCCTAACTCCTCTTTTAAGTGGCAATGTTTCCCATGGCATATACATTTGGATGACCAGTGAGTTTTACTTTCTTTTTAACCAGTCTGTACAGAGGAAAGGTTGGTCTGGATGTCGCCGAGGCTCAGCATTTGATGGATGGTCTTGATTGGCAAGCTGCTGTCAAGGATATTGCTGCTTCGGTTAACTGGCTTAAAGCGAATGGTTCACAGAAGGTTTGACATTGTTTGTGTTTAGAGTACTTGGTTAAAATCAACATTTTATTCTGTTGACCTGTGTCTTTAGAGTTCATTGTGCTTTTATCCCAAGGTTCTTCTACTTTTTATCATCTCATAAATATATGCGCTAACCGGGAGTGTGAGGTTTGAAATAAGTTACTTTAAGTCTTATATATAAGCAGCTTGAAAGAGTGAAAAGAAAGTTGTTTTGGACCCTATGGCTTCTAATTACTTATGTTATCTCCAAGTTTTCTGCTTTTGAATTTTGGTTTGGAGTTTTATTGTAAAACTAGATTTATACTTCTGAAGTTTGATCCAATAACTAGTGAAATAGTAATGTGAAATCCTTAATCCACAAGCAGCAATGCATAATCTTTTGGGGCCATCTTTCTTTCCTTTGTGATTTAGAGGAATATTTATTATGATAATGTTTATAAATTGACCTAATTAAGCTGGAATTGCTTTACAGGTATGCTTTTTAAATCTACCATATAAATAGTACATAATTTCCTGAGCTTGTGTTTTACTATAAATATAGGTCTCTCAATGGTGTGTTTGTTAGAGGAGTTTGTTGGGTTAAGATAATTATTATGGATAGCAAGCCAGTGTTCTTATAATTATAACATTTGATATGGTCGATTGTGTACTTAGATTGAAGTGCCAAATAGCATTGGTTTATATGTTGTTCAATGAAGTATTTTGTTTTTTCTTGAACTGTAAAGATAGGGAGTATACATTTTGCATTAATTATTTAAAATATTTCATCATCATTTATTTCAACAGGTTGGTGTAACTGGATATTGTATGGGAGGTGCTCTCTCTATCGCCAGTTCGGTCTTGCTTTCAGAGGTTGATGCTGTTGTAGCATTCTATGGAGTTCCTTCTTCTCAGCTTGCAGACCCTGCCCAAGCCAAGGCTCCTGTTCAGGCTCACTTTGGAGAGCTGGATAATTTTGTTGGCTTTTCAGATGTTACAGTATGATAATTTCCTTGCACAGTTCTATCTTAATATCATTAGTAAGATACACAGTAATTATCATGCATGAGTTTTTCACCTTCCTGACAGAATCATTGAGCAAAAAACAAAACTTTTATCCTCATAACTTTTTTCGTAATTCCCCACTTTCATCTTCCCATTATCAACTATACCAAGCATACCCTAAGTAAAATTGAGGAAATTTTGAAGTTTATATGATACAGTTTTCAATTTCCTCAAGTGGGTGTCTGCTAAGAGAGAAAAGTGCAAGATTTAGGGAAACAAAACCTTTATAAACAGTCTGAACTTTCTATCAATTGTGTTGGTGTTCAAAGATGCTAACTTCCAAATTTAATCCACTAAATATTGTATTGATGTGGATGTCTCAGGCTGCCAAGGCCTTGGAAGAAAAGCTGAAGGCATCAGGAGTTCCACATGAGGTGCATATCTATCCTGGCAATGCACATGCATTCATGAACAGGTCCACTGATGGAATCCAGAGGAGGAAGCGCATGGGAATGGCTGATGAAGATGAAGATGCAGTTCAGCTTGCATGGTCTCGCTTTGAGACATGGATGACTCGTTACTTGTCTAGTTAGATAAGTTCTTACCTCAATTCTGCTATCAAATGCTGCATGTGTATTCCATTCCACCCTTTAAGTGGTCACAAACTGGAATCCCTGCTGCTTGTTAAGTGGTTGTTTCTTGAAGTTTGGGATGCTTATTTGTGAAATTTGACTTGAGAATTATACTTAAACAGTTGTGGCTTTTCTTTAAACAGTGCTGAAAAGCATTTTTATTGTTGATATTGGCTTGTGATGGTGGTTATTTATGTGGGATAATAACACGTTTAGATTTCTCTATCTAAGCTGTGTGTGATGAGTGTGGCTAAGAATGTCAATGTGACAAGGGTTTCCTAGACACAACCATACACTATTAAGCACTTAACTCATTTGATTGACTTGGTTCACTTTCAAAAATAAAAATATATTATATATGTTTAGCATAGTTTTACAAATTTACAAATATAATAAAATATTAATATATGAAATAATAAATGAAGTTGAAGACAGTCTGATTTAAGAATTTCAATTTAAAAACATTAAAATGGTAAAATAACTAATATTTAAAATAAGGTTTTTAATAAATATATAAATTCATAAAAAAAAAGTTGAATAACACAACTTTATAAGCAAGTTTAAAAGGAAAATATTATATATCACACACCATAAATGAAAATAATTTTAAAAAATCCAATCAAGTCAATTGGGTCATCAAACTTTTGGCAATAGTGGCAATAGTATACACGAGACTTCCTTAAATGAGTATTCACAAATTTTATACATCAGTGGATATTTACATATAAATAAATTTAAATTTGATTTCTACGAAAAGAAAAACTATTAACTCAGTAAAAAGACACAAACAAGCATGATTTGGTTCAAAGTTCCTCTCTCCAAGTTTTTAACAGCTCGAATGGAATTTTTATCAATGTTTTCGAAACAAGGTAAGTTCTTCAAAATCTCTTTATAGGGCACTTTTCAAAACAAGGTATAGTATCTTCCGAAATTCGCACAACATATTAAATTCTTTGAGCGAATATTCAAATTTGAGATTTTTCCAATTTCTTTGGCTTCATATTTGGTTAAGCGTAATGAATTCGCTTAGTAAATATTCTCTATAATTTCTCCAATTTGTTTTTTTATCTCAAATTCACGAACTTAAATAAATAAATTTGTTTCCCTCAACAATTTAGCTTCGAATATTTTTTCTATAGTCTTCTAATCCTTCCTTCAAGTCTTCAAACCACCTTTTTCTTCAAGTCTTCAATCCACCTTTTTCTTTAATGACATGTCCTTTAGCAAAAAATGTACCAAATTATTTATTTTAATCCCATGTTATCATAAAATGAGACACTTAACTTCTTATATCAGTTAAAGTTTTAGGGTAGATGTAGGTGACGTAAAAATTTAACTTAAAAACTTAACATTTGTGTTAGATTTGTATGTTTGAAGTAAATTTGTGTTAGAAGTTAAAAGTGTGTTAAATTTTTGTCTAACATGGTCCGATGTTTGACACTTTTTTTAAAATATTAATTTGATTTTGACTCTAATTCAGAACTTGAAAAACAATATTTTTTAAAAAAATATATAACTTTCAATTAAAAATTCAATAACAATGTCTAATCTAACTTAAAAACAAACTAAATAAGATCATAAATCCTAAAATTTGAATACAATGTCTAATCTAACCTAACAAATAAACAACAAAATAAATTTAACTGAATTATATTTGTTAGAGGAGGAATGTTGTTCATTGTTATCTCATTTGGTTGTTGTTCTACTTATTGAAGAATTAAAACCTTTCACCCACATTATTATGCAATATTCATAAAAAATAAAATACACTTTCATCCATATCAGAAGGTGTTACATCTTTTCAGGTGTCATAAATTATGACTTTCATTCATGATTTAATAGTTATATTCTAACAAATCAACTTGCTTATTATACTAAAATAATAAAAAAAAGTGAAACATATTAATTTCATACAACTTGGAAATAAAATAAATATTAATTATATTAAAAAATATTTAACTTTAGGATACATTATTATAATAACCTTATTATATTCATACGACATAAAATATTTATTTCAGTCATAATTCTAATTAAAGTCAAAACATGTTAATCATAGTTGTCATATGTTAATGAAGACATATATATTTTTAATTAAATATTTACAAAACTAATACATAAGAAATATTCAAAATTATGAAATTTAATTAAATTTTCATAAAAATATATTAATTTAATAAGTAAATTAGACAATAAATACTTCCATCTCACCAATGACTAGTCCTTTTTACCTTATTCCTAGTGTTCCTTATTTAATAATTAGAATGAATTTCTCAATATAAGTATTAAGTAAGAAGAAGAATAATAGCAATAATTAATTAAATATAAAAATATAACAAAAACATGAAAATAAGTCCAATTATATTAAATCCCGATTAAGGAAAAAACTTTTTAACTCATTTGTATACATGTGCAAAGTTTCTCAATTTCAAAAATTCAACTTATTTTCTAAAGCTCCAGTTTTCAAACCAAATGGTCGTTAACACATTATTTCAAGTGAGGAACATCTTTGTTGCTTATTTAATCTTCAAGAAAATTTCTAGGAACACAAAGCAAACAACCCCGAAGATTAAGTATAAAAATTGTAGATACAATGTTAGAATTTTCCCAAAACCAATTTGGCACTAGCAAAAAAAAATTATTTAACATAAATATAACTATAGCACCCTGAGATAGTATAAAACTTTCCAACACTACATTCATAAAATGTTTATAAAAAAAAAGTTGGCCTACTAAAATATACCATTTATATAATAAAACCACGTAACATTAAATAAATTTAATATATATATATATATATATATATCTTAACAACTAAAATATAAGATTTTCTTACAGTAAAAACAATTCTAAATAAATATAAAAAAACTATAATACCACCTTCAACTAAAAATACCTTAAAGTAAATTGTTAAATTATTTGTAAATTTTATATTTTATATATTATTCAACTTTTTATTTATACTTAATGTGAAATTCATTTTGATTCCTAAATGATATAAAGAACTTATTAACTTTAAAACATCATATATTCGTCTTAAAAATCTAGTACAAAATATTGTCATACAAGACAACTATGACTTGTTTTGGACGGATAACACATCCATATAAGGATTATAAAATCACTTTGGACAAAAAGCCTTAACCTTGTGTTTGATAATAAATCTCACAATTTTTAAGAGATTTAAATACATTAAATTTAAATTGATCTCATTTCAAATTGTTTTATTCACAATTCAAATTTAGTAATTTTAATTTTTTTATTTGGATAAAGTATTTTAATTACTATCAAAATAAAAAAATATTAAAATATTAAATAATTGTTACAAATTTAAAAATATTAATATTGATATTTTTTTTCTGTATTGGTTAATGATATTTTTTCAATTGAAGTTCATTAAGATTGCTTTTAGTCCAACTACAATTATTTATGATATTCATCAGTTTTATTTTTTATGATGTTGACTATTAGGGTTTTCTTATGACTTTTCTTTTTTAGTCAATTGACAAAATTTTCCAATCCAATTAACACGAGTAAAGAAAGCAATTCTAAATGATGTTGCTAAAAGTTTTACAGTTAACATTAGAAAAGAAACCATAACAAATTATTGAAAAAAGATAACATATTTGTTCATGATAAAAAACAATCACTGTAAATTGAAAAAAGAAATTATCATGACAGATGTCCACTAAAAAAAAATTAGAAACTAATTTATTGATCTTTAAAATAATAAAATTAGTCACAGACTAATTTAAAATTTAATAATAATTGTTAAAATTTTAGTAGCTAATGTTAAATAGAAATTACTTTGACTTAATTGATTATTAAATTCAATATTATTTTTATTTTGTAGTTATTTAACAACTAAAACCTAATTTGATGATTATTTTGATCATAATTAATAATATTTTATTTGGTAGTTAAAATTGATATCTAAATAATTTTGTTTAGAATGATCTATTATAATCTAATTCACATTCACAATAAATATATATATATATATATATATATATATATAATAAAAGTCAATCCCAAGCAATCTCTTATTTTCATAATGAATATATATATATATATATATATATATATATATATATATATATATATATATATATATATAAAATCAATCCTAAGCAATCTCTTATTTTCATAGTAAAGAGTTTTTATATACATGTTATGCTTTATTATTGCATGATTTAATTTAATCAATACATAATTTTAATTAATTAGTTAATTAGACTGCATGTATATGTAAAGTTAGTTGTTGTAAAGAAAAATTATGTAAGCTAGTTAAATGAAAAAATAGTTTTTATATAATGAAAATTTAAATTATTTAAATTAAAAAAATTTAAATTGTCTGAAAATAAAAATAAAATAAAATTAAAATTTAATAATAAAATATATTTAATAAAATTAAGTATAAATTGAATATTTTAATTTAATTAATAATATAAATATAATTTAAAATAAAATTAAAATTTAACAATAAATTTAGAAATAAAAATTTGAAAATATTATATATTTTTTTAAAATTATTTTTTTGTTATTTATTCGAAAACATTCAAATCAATTTTATATTTATTTTAATTATTTAATGACAATTAATCTTAACGATTACATTTCTATCAAAATAAAAAAAACTGCTTTATCACTGTTCATCAAGACAACATGCAAAATCATGCGGTAAATTATTTTAATTAACTAAATTAATTAAATTGTATCTTAATCGGGATCATCTAAAAAAAATAAAAAATACGCCATTTTAAAAATTTTATAAAAAAAATTACACATTACACTGTATATTTGGTTTTTCATTTAAACATACCAATCTTAACTAACAATAACTTCACAACTTTTTTATTTAGACATGAAAATTTTACTTCAGTGTAACAATAACTTTCCGACTTTTTTATTTAGACATGAAAATTTTATTTCAGCATTAACTAAACAATAAAATTTACCTTAACAATTTCTACACATATATAAGTTTATGAACATACACAATAAACTATGAATGTATTCTGCATCAGAAAACACTTTATATAATCTTCTTAAAAGGAAGAAAACAAAAATGAAATTATGATCATTCAAACAACAAATTATATTTCATTGCATATTTTTAAAACAATCATTAGTTCACCTACTAGTATTGCATGGTTTTTTAAGCAAGATTAATTTACATAATTTAATGTCTTAATGTTTTTTTTGTTTTATGAAAGAAGGGAACATGTCACATAAAGAAAAAATTATTTTTGTATTAAGTTATAATGTCTCCGAGTAACTATTCTTGCACATGTTCAAACTTAGTTTATCTAAAAATCATTACTCTTTAGTTTTATAAATTTTTCAAAATCATTTGTTTTTTAAAATAAATCCATAAAAATACTGAGAATCTTAATCTTAAATTTAATTTAATTATACAATATTAATATTTAATATAATTTTTTGCCATATATATAAATATAAATTTTTTTACTCTTTTTATTTTCATTCTTTCCCTCTTTCATTTTATGTATATTTATTTGTGTAAAATAAATATTTAAAATTGAATTTGATTATAATAATATTATTAAATACATGTTTTATCATTACTATATTAAGAATTATTAAGTCTTGTAATAACTATTTTGAAATATTGTTAATTTTAATTGATTTCTAATATATAAAATTACACGTATAGCTTCTCAAAATAAATTACTTTAACATAACAAACTAAATTTGATTTTCTCTTTTAATTAATGATCATATTAAAAAAATGATATTGAGTTACTTAAATAAATAAATAGAACAATATAACACTATTCAATTAAAATTCAATTAACTAATTAATTGAAATTATACCTTAATTAAATTAAATCGTATTATAATGACACGATTTATTCACAATGATATATGCAATATCTGCACGATTTATTCACAATTATAGATACAATTTCTGCACAATTTATTCATGTAAGAAAAAAATAAAAAATATATCATTTTGAAAATTTGATGAAAATATTACATTAGTATGAGAATTTTGCCTCAAAAACATGTTGTATATTTGGTTTCCATTTAAGCATATGCCAATCTGAACTAACAATAAGTTCACAATTTTTTTATTTATATATGAAAATTTTATCTTAGCATTAAGTAACAATAACTTTACAACTTTTTTATTTAGACTAGAAAATTTTATCTCACCGTTAACTAAACAATAAGATTTACCTTAACCATGTCTACATATATACATTTATGAAGTAAAGTGAGTGAATATACAAAATAAACAATAAATGGATTATGCGGAAAACACTTTATATAAGTTTTTTGAATATCAAAAAACAAAAATGAAAAAAAAAGCTTATATTTGAATTGATTTTCTCCTATGGTGAATATAATTGATAATTAAACCATCAACATAAAATATCAATCCTAATAACAATCAGGAGGAGATATTACGTCAATTGTGGGTCCCAATCAATGTAGTATATATCCTAGTATGTCAGGAGCCTACAATCGACTAATATCTCTATTTTTTTTTAAATAGAATGAGAAATTACGTCAGTTGTGACTGTAATATCTCTATTTTAAAAAAAATAGAATTTTTTAAAATTCTTTTATAAATCTCTAATACATACAAGGGAGTACCACAATAATTTTCAATTTTTTTTGACAAGTATAGACAGGTGAAATAAAAAATGATGTGAAAAATACTAGAAAAATAAAAGAGAAATAGTAAACGATGAAATTTTGGAAAAAATTATTGCCCAAAAACTTCCTTACGTCGTTTCGAGAAACTTTCATTGTTGGAGCGTCTCAATCCGAGCTTTCTATCAAAAGTTATGGTAGTTTGAAGTTTTTTTGTCCTAAATTTTTGAAATGCTAAATCTATGATAAATCTATACAATGTAAGAACTCTACCATCAAATATACACTAATGCTGATAAAAAATTTGGGTCAAAAATAAATTTCTAACTATTCTTTATTGAATTTTACAAAACTATTAACTTCTTGCAAAGAGAAGCGGCAAGGGATATCGAACTAAGCATTCACGGCGGCGGTGAAAGGCTCACGCATCAAGTGACGAAACTCAACCGAGATAATCGCGGAGCTTGTGCATGCCAAATGAACCTAGCAAAATTGGTGAACACAAAGATGTAAACTAGTGAGAAGAGAAAGCGGGACCACGCAATGAAAACCATTGAGAAGAAAAAGCGGCATCACACTAAACGAACCCCACAACACGAAACAGGAGAAGCCAGCGAGACTCAGTGAAGGAGAATAAATGTAAAAGAAGAATGTTGTCCAAGAGTTAATATATGCCTTGGAATCCCTAATTTTAACACGAGGAACATACTACGTCAGTTGGGAACTTCCAAACGACGTAATATATGCTAAATTTTATCCAATTTCTCCAAAATTCACTCGTGCGCCACGAGAAAGATATTAGGTCGGTTGGAAAGTCCTAATCGACGTAATATTGGTTACATATTATGTCCGTTGGGACCTTTCAACTGACGTAGTATCTTTAGCGCTATTATAAGTTTTCAAATTTCAAATTTTTACTTTTTTCAATCTTTTATACTTGAATGGTAACGAATATAGAATATGATATTTTACGTTATGTTTGAGTTAACTGATAATATTTCTTCAAATATTTACAAAAATATCATTATATATTTGTTTATATCAATTCTGTTTTAATCTAAAGTAGAATGTGTTTTTTTACTAGTAGTGATTTTGTGAAATGTTTTCCAAAAAATAATATCTCTTATTGTTCTCATTTATGTGTAACACAAAAAACATTTAAGGACTTATTTATTTGTAGTCAGTATTTGATAAACTATTTCACGAGAATCGGTATTTATTTTTTCTCTTCGAGTCCTATTCTTATATTTTCACCATTTTAGTAAAAAAATCACAATAATTAACAACATGCTTACTCTTTAGCGTTGTAAATTATTTTGATAATGGCGCTACTATTTGTTGTTCAAGTCTTCTCCGGGACCGTATTTAGGTCCCTTTGTACTCTTTTCCACTCGCTCAAATCGCAAATTATATTTCACTCCATATTTTCAAAACACTCGTTAACGTGTGATTATTACTATACAACCGCAAATTATATTACAGGTTTTCAATCAAAACAATCTTCGAATTTAATTAATAATTTTATTATTATACAAAATGTAATAGTTATAATTAATGGTTTTTTTACTATAGATTAACTAGTGAAAAAGATATTAATTAATACAATGAGTGAAAATCTTTATGATTAATAAGATTAATAATTATAAATCTTAAAAAATATTAAATAAGTTCATTTTCATTGTTATAAACAGAGGGATATTCAAGAAATAATACTACTGTACTTTTATTTTTTTTCACACAGCTACTGAATTCATCCTCTAAGCACCTTTTATATATTTTCTCCAATTGAATTTAAAGATATTTCATTCAATAAAAGTCATTCCCAAGTTGATAATTTTGTATACCAATCTATTATTTGTTTTTATTTTGATGTCAAGTTATATCTATGTTATGCTTCCAAATTTGCGCTTACTCTGTATATTGATTTTACATTTAAACATACCCCCAATCTTATCAAACAATAACTTCACAACTTTTTTTATATAGACATGAAAATTTTATCTCAGCCTTAACTAACAATAACTTCACAACTTTTAACTTTTTTTCTATTTAGATATGAACATTTTATCTCAGCATTAACTAACAATAATTTCACAACTCTTTTATTTAGATATGAAAATTGTAATCTCAGCATTGACATGACCAAATTCTAAACACATTCTAATACGTAATTACGTTATAAGCTTTGCTTCCTTTTAAAACCGGATCTTAGACACTTTCTTGTGTTAACCTTTTCATTGTACAGAAAAAGTCTTCATAATTTTGTGGATAATAACTGAATTGGTTCATATACATAAGAACCACTGAGAAGCAGACGAAGGACGTGAGAAAAAACTTAGCATATGAGAGCAATTTAAGCCCTATGTCGCAATCAGAAACACCCATTTCTTCCTGGATAAGGTTGTTGGAGTTGAAACCAATAACGTTGCAAAGAATATGTTGGTGTTCACATTCGAGCATGAGTTTGAAAAACGTAAGAAGGCAGAATCTCAGCCAAATTTGACCATGTGAAAGGATGGTAGACTCTGGAATCGTCATTTGTAGTAGTAGGTATTGTGGCTACATTTGTTCACGAGCAAGAGTGAACGCACTGGCACACAGTATGAACAACTCTAATAAGAAGAAAAGAATCATGTGACGAATTTGGAAAATGAAAATGTTGCTGCTACACTCTGACCAATCTCTTCAACCATTTATTTTTCCATACCAACCAACCATAAAATTCAATAATTGGACCAGACATTTCCATAACTTTTATCAGTTTAAGATTCAGATCTGTCACGTTGCATTGTTTAATTTCTTCATCTCCGTCACAACTATGTATTACATAGATGACTTAAAAAAAGAAGTTCTTCTTTTCCTTTATATATACACATTTATACCTATACAGATAATTCCAAATCATATTTACATATTCATCAATTATTAATTATGAATAATTAATAAATTATGTGTTCAGTCACTCATTGACTGTGATTAATTTATGTCTTAAAAGGGAAGTGGTACTCATAAAAGGAAGGTATAGACGACAAAAAGTGAGGACCCTGGGTCTTGTATTGACTAGAAAGATAAAAGAACAATTGAATCACGTTTTTCTTCTAAAACCTAAAACTTTCCATGCAAAAATCATATTCACATGGAACATCATCCAACACCTACTACTCCTTTTTCTTTGCCAAATATTGTTCTCCAATATGTAGACGCAACTTGATTCATTTCTAAATCATGATTTTGCAATATTAGTTTAAGTCCGGTACTAGTCTTGTATGATTTTTTAAGCTTTTAAAATCTAAGTATCCAGTTTCAATTTTTGTCAAGGATTAATTTATATAATTTAATGTCTTTTTGTTTTCTGAAACAAAGGGGACCAGGCACAGAAAAAGTTGTTTCTTTTTATTAGGTTATAATGTCCTTTTGAAGGAGGAATGATTAATGCATGTTTAAACTAGTTTATCCTAAAAATCATCACTCCTTTAGTTTTATAAAATTTTGAAAATGTTTGTTATGTAAAATAAATATGTTAAAATGCTGAGAAACTTCATCTTAAATTCAATTTAATGATATTAAATTACTAATATTTAATATAATTTCTTCCCATATATATAAATATAAATATTCTTTTTACTTTTTATTTTTCATTCTTTCTCTCTTTCTATGCTTATTTGCGTAAAATAAATATTTAAAATTGAATTTGATTACAATAATCTTATATAATACATGTTTTATCATTAGTTAGATTAAGAATTATTAAGTTTTGTAATAACTATTTTGAAAAATACATTTATTGTTTTTTTTATTACTAATATATAAAATTACACCATAGCTTATCAAAATAAATTACTCTAATGTAACAAACTAAATTTGATGATAAAAATAACCCATATAAAAGAAAATTGGTATTGAGTTACTTAAATAACTAGAACAATATAATACTTAGTCAAAGATTACCCTATTGCATATAGTTATTAATGTGTTGTGGGTATGAAATTTTTTACACTCTATATATTATTTTAGATGTGATTACTAATAGGCATAAAAATTTGCTATTAATTAATATTTATTATTATATGAATAAGTTATTCTTCTATAGATTGCTGCATGTAATCATTCTTAGTTAAATTAAGTGCTCATTTTATATTCATTTATTTGAATGATTAATTTAATTTTACCTTAAAATACTAGTTATCAAAATAATAGCTCATTGATATTCAATGTTTAACAATTTTTAAAAATATGTGTAATTATCAAAATTCCTAAAAATTATATATTTATAATAAACATAGAATAAAAATTCCATAACTTACAATTGTTATATAAAAAAGTCACCAAGAAAAAAATGCAAAAAATATCGATTAAATTAGACCTAATTGGTACTGCCATAAGTGGGGATGTGAAATCCTATAAAATTGTTTTGTAAAAATTTAAATTGAACTTGCTTAGTTTAATTTTTTAAAAAATATCAATTCTTAAAGCTAAACTGTAGAACATAATATATATATATATATATATATATATATATATATATATATATATATTTCAAATTAAGATATTCTTTCAAAACTTTTTAAATAAGTTGTTGACTTATTTTCATATACAATTCAATGTAGTTTGTCTAAAAAATCAGTTGCAGCTCTATAACAATTCAGTTCTATAATACTTAGTCACTTGAAGGCATTCTGTTCATCTATCTTTAACATAGGAACAACAAATAACTACATCATGTTTAAGTCTTGTATTTTTTCTCCACTCTCAACTTCTTCCACGTAATGTTATAATCTAATTTTGAAATGAGTATAATTTGTCATTTCCTTCTTTACATATATTTAAAAAAAAATTAAGCACTTCATCAATTTTTGCATGCTTGACTTAATTTTATATTTTTAAAAATTGATCATTTAAGTAGTCAAAATATTTATTTAAGACCAAAATATTTATTTAAGACTTAATTAGATTGAATTAGGTCAATTTGATATTAATAAAATTATTATAATAATTAAATAATATATAAAATAATATTAAACAATATAATATCATAAATATATTTTTACTTTATGTTTTTTAATGTCTTAGGTTCAGAAATTGAGGTTATGGTTTATTCTGTTTATTGAAACATTAAAAAATAAAAATATAAGAGAGTTATTAAGCTTTTAAATATGATGATTAACTTTAATAATATTATATTGATACTTTTGAAGTAGAAACATTAATGAATGTTTTTAAAGATAAAAAAAATTATATTATTTATTGTAATACTCTAAAAAGTAGTTCTAAAATAAAAATTAACTTAAAATTTAAATAGATAGAAAATTCTGTTAGTTAGTTTTTTATTTTTATAACAAAATGATCGTTTCTCTTTAAAGTTTTCAATTTTCTACGTAGATTTGAGATTTTATTTGGATTCATAATCATTTTAGATGGCTAAGGTTGGGTATAAAAAAATGTTCAATCAGAATTTAAATTTAAATTAGACTATCTCTAATATTTGTAAGTTTTTGAAATTATTTATGAATTAAGGTAAGAAAAATTAATTTAAATGTTTTTATTCTTAATAGATTTTAATTACTTATTTTAATAAGTATGAATTAGATAAATTTTAATTTTAATTAAATAAATATTTATATATGATATGATATGAATGTTTATAAATGATATGAAATGATAATTGAGATTTAGATTAATAAACATGTATGTTGATAGAATCATAAATTATCACATCTTAAACTAAACAATCACCAGTATACCTTTTTATTTATAATTTTGTAACATGTTCTTAAAAAATATTAAATAAATATATTTACATGCCATTATTTGTACATAATTTTGTTAAGATTAAGTCAATGATTGTATCCTTGTTACAACCTATGACTGTGACTAATCGTTCGAACTTTGGTACGAGATACTGACAAATTTCTCTCATTAGTTTCACTCTATCTTTCTATAAAAAATAAAATAAAAATAAAAATAAAATTCACAGTTTATTCTATAAAATAAGTGAAAAAATTTCGTGGTTACAAATGATTTAGTTCGTTAGTAAATTAAAAAAATGAAAGAAAATAGAAACATAGAAGGAAAAATTGAGATCCACTTGAGGAGGGTCGACTGGTCAACCCATTCCTCTTGATCCGATTTTAACTCTTTATTTACGTGTTCAAGACATCCCACCAATTAGTTCCAACAACCCAGTCAAATGGGTTGACTCATATTACACTTTTTCACCACTCTCCAATTATAACACTTTTTTGGGATCATAATATATTTTATTTCTTCCTATAATTTTTCTTCAAATTATTTTCTTATTAAATATAAGCTTTCCATATAAATTCACACCTTTGGGGTTCCACACTACCAACGCCAATGAGATAAAAAAATTGTTATTATTTTCTTAACCCAAGATTTATAAATATATATTATTAATTATTAATATGTAATTCATAAATTGTTTCTTCTGAGTTCCATAAAAAAATAACCTTTGAGTGACGCAGTACGCGCTTTCTGAGCGGCGCACGAAAGACTTACCCGTTTGACATGTTAAACAAACCAATAGAATTTACCTTTAACAATGTCTACAGATTTAAGCTTATGAAGTAACGTGAACGAACATAAATAGTAACCTATAAATGGATTCTGCAGAAAACACATTTTATATATAATCTAAATGACAGAAGAAAACAAAAATGAAAAATGGCCTTATATTTGAATTGGGTTTCTCCTATAATTTGTTTTCGTATTTGATTTATGGTGTAATGTTTGATTTCACAGTAAGTAGTGGTGCTACATTTGTGGGATGTTTTCTAATAAATAACAACTGCATTAACACATAAAAAAAGCATTTGACAAACATAATGGACTTATTCATTCATAGTCAGTATTTGAGAAACTGTTTCACGAGAATCCGTATTTATTTTTTCCTTTTAGAGTCCTATTCTTATATTTTCACCATTTTAGTAAAAAAAAATGCAATAATTAAGAACGTGCATACTGCAACCCGGGCACGAGTCAGAACCCAACAAAGACCAAACTCAGTCTGATTAATAATAGCATCCCCATTTTCAAAAGCCATGAAGTGTATAAAAATGAAGAAAGATATAGTATTTATTATGATGGTTCATAATTAATATGATGACATAACAGGTGGTGAGATTGTATAGTATTTATCTATGTATCTGCATTAAAAAAAAAAAGACAAATCCAATGGAATGCTGCAATATTCAAAGCAAATATGAAGGACACTTGTATTTCACTTTTGGTCTTGTTATGAAGGCTCAACTCCCCTCTTTTATTGCCGAGTCCAATTGCATCATTTACTATGACTTGTATCTCTCTCTTTCTCTTCTCTTCTCTCTCTCACTCCCTAGTCTCCATCTCTTTCTCTCTCTCATTCCATTGAAATTTATGGCAAGAGGGGGTGGACTCTCCATTGATTCAGATCCAATTGGGAGCTTCTTCCCCCACAAGCCAGTAGTTCTCAACTCTTTCCCTGAAGACAACAACATCAGTGGCCAACACAAGTGGAAACTTGGTCCAAACATGGATGCCACAGTTACCAGAAAAAGGTCTCCATCATCTTCTCCAAACACAAACACCAACACCAACACCAACACCACCTCCACCATCCCCTTCCAAGTCAACCTTACCTCTGATAACAAAAGGCCCCACATCGACGAGATGGACTTCTTCCCTAACAAGACCGATGATGATCATAACAACACCACAAACAACTTCGCCTCTGCCTCCACCGCCGCACCTCCCTCACTTGACCACCTTCTTCACACACATGATCAGTCATCCACCTTGGAAGTAAACGTGAGTCACCCTTTCTCTCCTACAAAACATGTCTCATGTTCCATCACCATTGCTTCTTTGTTATGTATCTAACTATGTGTGTGTATGTTATGATGATCTTGATCATGTGCTAATCAATCTGATATCCTCTTAATAGACTGGTTTGAATCTTCTCACCACCAACAGTGTTAATGATCATTCCGTGGTGGTGGCCGATGAGACACACACTAATTCAGAAGAAGAAAGTGAGGTAGATAAATTTATTTGTAACACGCACACTAAACCAAAAGCAATTTTTTTTTTCTTATTCTTTTGTTTTGTCGGTATAATTGGGGGATGAATTCAAAAGCTATGTGTTTGATATGCGACATCTAATTTTTCAGTTGGTTGTTCTTCAAGCTGAGATTGAGAGAGTGAAGGAGGAGAATCTTAGGCTGAGGAACATGCTTGATCAGGTTAACACGAATTACAATGCCTTGCAGATGCATTTGGTGAGTTTGATGCAAGAACAGAAGGAGGAGGAGGGTGAACCACAAGTGTTTGATGGAAAATTAGATGAGGAAAAACAAAGTGGGAATGGGGCCTTGGTGCCAAGACAATTTATGGATCTTGGGTTGGCTAGTAATGCTGATACTAATGAACCTTCCCATTCTTCCTCAGTGGGAAGAAGTCAGGATCCGTCAAAGTCGCCAATAAATAATGAGGTAGCATCCAAGGAATTTGACACCAAGAAGAATGAGAATGTTAGTGATGAAGGACTTGATCAAGACAAGAAGGACTTTGGAAGGGGAATTGAAAGAGAAGACAGTCCCTCAGAAGGGATTGCCGCTAATAGCAATGTTCCAAAGTTTAGTCCTCCAAGAAACGTTGATCAAGCTGAGGCTACCATGAGAAAGGCAAGAGTTTCTGTTAGAGCTCGATCAGAGGCACCCATGGTTAGTTTCCTATAGATAGAATTTAGATACAACTTTTTGAGTATTGTTTAAGCTATTCTTCAGTAACAATTGTAATTCATTTTAGTAATCTGCATAACACCTAAGGAACTGTATATAAGTTGTCTTTTTTCAATTTGTAAAGACCACTTTGTACTTTTATGTATCTTCTTTATTTTTATTTTTATTTCCACTTTTGAACTGATACAAAATTGTTTATTGTTTCAGATCACTGATGGGTGTCAATGGCGAAAGTATGGGCAGAAGATGGCCAAAGGAAACCCATGTCCTCGTGCATATTATAGATGTACCATGGCAGCAGGTTGCCCAGTGAGAAAACAGGTAGGTCATGTCCATTCTCAATCTTAATTTAGTGCAAATTAAGGTGCCAATCTCATATACTTCAACTAGAAATGAAGATGAGTTTGATACCAGTTTAGCAATTTATCTAAATAGTATGCAATAAAATTTAAGTATGGCTCATGGATCATTCTTCAACACTTAAACAGTAGGATAAAGTTAGCTAGTGTTGTATGAAATTTGAAACTAAATCTGTTTCATTATTTATGTGCAAACAGGTGCAAAGGTGTGCTGAAGACCGAACAATACTGATCACAACATATGAAGGGAATCACAACCACCCTTTGCCTCCAGCAGCTATGGCAATGGCACAAACCACTTCCTCAGCAGCTAGAATGCTGCTTTCAGGATCCATGTCAAGTGCTGATGGCCTAATGAATGCAAACTTCCTCACAAGGACACTCCTCCCTTGCTCTTCTAGCATGGCCACTATCTCAGCATCAGCTCCATTCCCAACTGTTACATTGGATTTGACTCAGTCTCCAAACCCACTACAGTTCCCAAAGCCTCCAAACCAATTCCAAATCCCCTTCCCTGGTGTCCCTCAGAACTTTGCCAATTCCTCAGCCTCATTGCTGCCTCAGATATTTGGCCAGGCACTGTATAACCAGTCCAAGTTTTCTGGCCTCCAAATGTCTCAAGATGCAGACCCTTCCCAACTCAGTAACCAATCTCAAAGGCCACCACCACACCTTGCTGAGACTGTTACTGCTGCCACTGCTGCCATTGCAGCTGATCCCAACTTCACAGCAGCTTTGGCAGCAGCCATCACCTCTATTATTGGAGGTGCACAGCCAAACAACACTACCAGTACTACTACTAATAATAATGGCACCACATCCAACAAGACCAGCAATGCCAATATTACATCAAACAACAAATAAAATCAACAATTCCTACTTCTCAAGGAATTGAACATTGAACTAGTTATAGTTTTGTAGTTCACAAATTACTCTCTTCAAATTTTTTGTTAGGTTAATTTGATTTTTTCCCCTGTCAAGTGGGCTCAAGTTAATTTATGTTGAGCCAAATACTTTTTTTTTATCTCTTACATTTGTTTACTCAGGATATATTGTTATAAAAAAAAAAACTGATAGTTGATATTCTTTTCTTTTTTGATATGTCACAGTAATATGGTCAAAATTGTATGACATAAGTAGAAAATAATGTGACACTTAGATACAAAAGAAAGCAGATTAGTTTCTCATTTTTTGTATGGATATGGAAATGAATGGAAAAGGTTGATCTTCCTAGAGTGTTTTTGTTTGATGATGATGTGGATGGGGTTTGTATTTTTGTTGGTGATGGAAGAGGCTAAATCCATAAGAGAAAAAGAACAAAGAATAGAAGATAAAAGAAGGGAGGTTGTAGAACCAAATGGCAGTGGCTAGAAGGAAGAAAAAAGGGGTCAAGAAAACCGTCTGAGAGTGGTTGAAAGAGGATTTGATTCCTTGGACATGTGAAGAAGAAATTAAGATTTTATGAGAAAAAGATAAGAGACAAGGGGACATCTTCAAGTTCTCTTTTGCCATTCTTTGCCCACTTGGCAGGTACCTTATCAGACCAAATGGATCATTTTCCATTTCCATTTCACTTCTTTGTTTCATGCCTCATACTTTCATTTCTTTTTTCTTTTTCATTTTCCTTCTCTTTTATATTCTTTCCATTTTCATCTTCATCACAATATGTAAGTATTTCATATTTTTACTACCATGCAAGTTATTATTATCTGTAATGATTCTTTCTATCTTTATTTTTATTTTTAAATTGAATTAGTTTTAATATTTTTATAAAAATATTAAATACCTTGTGAGAATTTCTAATATAATATTATTGAGACATGATTGATGACAAAAATACTAAATTGTACTGTAAAATAAGCATTCTGTGTATGTTATTATTATTGATAACTTATTTTTTTTTTAAGTTATGGAAATTTTATTGGAAATATTATGTTTTGATGTTTTCATTAAATAAACGCCACTTAACAACTTTATTTTAATAATATAACAATATATATTAATAATTTTATTTAAAAAAATATAAAATATAACTAAATTGTCATTTTTAAAGATTTTAGAACTAATCCTCTATTATTAAGCCACCCAATATGACTTTCAACCATTTTTAAAGAATATAATGGTGTTAAGTTTAAAATTTTGGATTTTTAAAATACGATTAAATAAAATAGAAAAATATATTTTATTTCAACTTTTCATCTTTCGTCAGAGAAAGCGAGAAAATTAGCCTTTTATTTATATTTGTACACAACAAATCACACATATATTAAAGTTATTTTTTTACATTTCACTTGTTTTTATTTCATTTTATTTACTTCTATTTTTTAAAAACTCATCATAATATTTTGCTTATTTAGTTTGGGTACCCATTCTTTATTTTCATTTCTCACTTTTATAAATTGTTGCATATATGCGCCTTATCTTTTCTTTTAAAAAATTGTAAAAGAAAGTAAAAAAAAAATCATTTTACTATTTTATCAACTAATTTCTCAAAATATAAAACAATAAAAATAACATTTTTTTTAATTATTTATATTTTTTAAAATTAAAATGCATTTCTATTTCCTAATATTCTGTTTAAACTGAGGGAAGGGAATAATATATATACATATATATATATATATATATATATGTATATATACATATATATATGTATATATACATATATATATATATATATATATATATATATATATAGATATATATATATATATATATATATATATATACATATATATATATATATGTATATATACATATATATAGATATGTATATATATATATATACATATATATATATAAAAGGACAGAAAACATATTTAAAGTTTATACTTTTGAGTTACAAAACAAATGGAATATAATAAAAGCTCATTAAGTTCTTGGACTAACTCAAAAGTGGAATTGGTCCAGTTATCAAATTTCTCTGCTAAAATCTTATAAATTGAAATTGTTTGGTTAAAAAGTTCAACACTGGGCATTTTAAATGTGTTTTAGTGCTATTTATTATCTGAAAAAGTCAAATATTAACATAATAATTTCAGTTTTTGTGGCTGCATGAATTTGCATTCAGATTTATGTTCTTAGGTTACTTCTCTTCTCCTCTTCCAAAAGAACAGATCCATCATTCAGATTATCATCATTATTCTAAATCATGTTTATCTATTGAATTGTTATTTTTTATATTAATATCATTGTTCTAAATTGTTATTTTTTATATTAATATCATTGTTCTAAATCATGTTTATCTATTGAATTGTTATTTATAAAAAAAATATTTACATTTAAACTGAAAAAAATAATGAAAATAATGAAGAAATTTATATTTATATTACACACAAACAATATATTTAAGTTTAACAAATAATGTGAAATCTAAAAACATATAAATTTTTATTATTAAATAATATATGTCTAAAAATTTAAATTACGTGAAATTAACAAATATGATCATTAACATAGTATAACAAACTTCAATAAATTATGAAAAAAAAAATGTTTTCATTTTTCACATTAAGTGTGCCCTATTTTGAGTAATAAAATAACTAGAAAAAATAGTAAATTTATTTTTACAAAGAAAATGATAAAAATTATCCGACATATTTACACCCTTTTTATATTAAAAATGTTTGTGTAAAAAATAAATAAATTAATTAAATTTTAAAAAATATAGTTTATATTAAATATTTTTTTTTGAAATTTTAAACATTGTATAAAAATAATGAAGAAATTTAAATTTATATTACAAACAAACAATATATTTAAGTTTAACAAATAATGTGAAATCTAAAAACATATAAATTTTTATTATTAAATAATATATGTCCAAAAATTTAAATTACGTGAAATTAACAAATATGATCATTAACATAGTATAACAAACTTCAATAAATTATGAAAAAAAAAATGTTTTCATTTTTCACATTAAGTGTGCCCTATTTTGAGTAATAAAATAACTAGAAAAAGTAGTAAATTTATTTTTATAAAGAAAATGATAAAAATTATCCGACATATTTACACCTTTTTTATATTAAAAATGTTTGTGTAAAAAATAAATAAATTAATTAAATTTTAAAAAATATAGTTTATATTAAATATTTTTTTTAATTTTAAACATTGTATAAAAACTCAATATGTGATTTTTTATACTTGTTAAAGTGTTGTTACATTGCACAACATACTGACAAGGAGTGTTGGGATGAATTATGTGTAAATAAACTTGAGATTATTTATGTTGAATTTAAATGATTTTAATGTTATTTTAAATTATTTGAAAGTAAAATTTTAATTATTAAAAAATATTTTATTAAAATAAGATATTGTTTAAATATACTGATTTATCAACATTTAGAATGAGATACTAAGTATATAAATAACTATTTATCAATTGATATATTAATAGATGAATGATCTCAAGTTGATTTTCATCTCAAAATATGAAGTCTTTCTCTGTAGTTAAATAAATGTGGGCTTGGAAATGTAGTCATTTCTTAAAAATGAGTTGAATTTATCAATTCAAATAAAACTTTAAAGAATGCAATGTTTGGGTAAAGAAAATTTTGACCAAACAAGAACAAACAATAAACAAAGGTAAAATTGAAAAATAAAATTTTACTAAAATACTAAAATTTTAGTAAATGAGTTCATCTATCTAACTACTAGAAATACTAAAATATTCTATAAACTATATTAAATTTAGAAAAAATATTTTACTTTTTATTTTCTTTAAAATTTCATAAGTTTTTTTAATTAATCTTTATTTTATTGGGTTTAATCTTCATATTTTTTTAATATTTCATTACAATTAATGTTATTATAATATGTCATGATCATAATCTATCATATATTTTGAATGTTATTATGCATAAGATAAAAAGGTCAATTATATCTACCTATATTAAGTGTACATTTTTAAGTAATTTTTAATATTTTATTTATTAACTTTAGGTAAGTAAAGTCTAGATAATAAGTATGGAATCCCATGAATACATAAATAAGGCCTAAAATTACTATAGTATGGGATCGAGTAAGAGAATGAGTATTTGTTAGCACATGACTATGAAATATACTACTTAGACTTAATATGATAGTTTTTTTGTTTACTTGCAGATTTTCTCCTAGTTTTTATTTTTTTTTTGTGATTATGTATGTATGTTTAATTTAGAGGAAATAACTAGATACTATAAATAGAGAAAAAATAAGTTGAAAAAATGAAAAAAAGAAAAGAAAATAAAATTAAATAATTAGTTGTTTGTTAAACACTTGTGTGTTTTGATTAGTTGATACATGGATTATTAGTTATAAGATTAGAAGAAGTAATCAAAGATACAGAATAACAAAATCATTTTCTTCTTTCAAAAACTCTGATAATATGTTAATCTTCAATTCATCATTACTAAACTTAATTCTTGCATTCAAACCTTGTGTGTGCCAATGCATGAGAGAGAATCATTCTGAAAAATCAGTGCTAACTATAATCAATATATCAGTAGTTACTTTAAAATTTAATGAACTGTTTTCTGCCTAACTAAAACACAGGGTTTATTAAATGTTAATATTTCTTAAGACACAAAGTTTAGAACTATTTTCTCAGGTATCATGAGATGTGTTATGAGTTATTATATCTTAGGGACAAAGCCTAAGAGAATGAAGTCCACCTGCTGAGTAAAGTAGAGAAGGTTGGTGAATTTTGGGTAAAGTTTTGAGTTGAAGTGGTAAAGTGATATCTTAGGAGTTGTGATGAATTTGGCAGTAGTTTGTGGGTTTCATCATTCATATTTTGCATGCTTTCACTGCCAATTTGAAAGGTGAAGTAAGTAAGAGGTTATGATTCATGAACATTCACTCCCTCACCTGATTTCACTGCTTCTGACTCATATGTTACCCAGCAACTAAAGTTGGAATCATATTGCTCTACAAATTTTGTGCAATCATCACCAAAGATTATAATTCTCTTCTGCACAAACTCTTCATGATAGTTCAATAAAAGGTTCGTTTCTCACGCTAACTGCATCAAATACTGCTTTTTGCCTCACCAAATAAGGAATTCAATTGATTGGGTGCATCATCTTCCAACTGAATTATTTGGGTTATATTACCCTCTAATCATATATTTGACTATGCAAATGCAATAAGACAAACATGTCAGGTAACAAATCTTAGTTAAGAAATTATAAACATAACATCTAATATTTGTATGTTGAAAAAAATTTGGAAAACGTGACATGTGGATTGCTTCTTAATTCTTCATTTACTGTATTATTATTACATGTCAGGTAACATTCTATAATATATTTACATAGTATGTGGAGCCTCCAGTTTCACTTTTGTATGGTCTACCTTGTCCTTTATCGGTTCCAAGATTTGGGCTTCAGTTGCGTAAGAAGACCAGGCCGAAATAAAAAGCCTTAAAAAAGGGCTGTTACATTCTCTACTCCCATGTTTTAAATATGTATTTTTATAAGAATGATGAAATAACAAAAATGCCCCTAATAAAACGCATTCTAAATTGGACAATCAGGTATGAGTTTTCGGATCAGAGTGTAAAATCTTGAATGTATTAAAATATTTTAAATTTTACATTCTCGGATCTTCCAGAATTCAAAATACCTACAATTGGAAATGAATTAATGCATTTTAAATTGTACATTTCTAAATTTATTTCTGAATTTAAAAATATATACAGAAATACATATAGAATGTATTCTACAAATGTATCCCAATATATGCTAAGAAAGCCTATGCATCCATAACAACTTCTCAAGTTTGAATAAAGTAATAATAATAATAATAATAATCTTCTAAATCTTTTAAGAGTCTAAATAAAGTTATTTTCTGGTTCACTTGCTAACAACACAAAATCACCATAGAAAGTCAATCATATGGATGTCACAACAACTATTACAAGCAAAGATAACATGTATTTATTAGTTTTGTTTGCATTATCCATTAAGAACACAAAGCTAAATGCATTCAGTAATTTAACCAAATTGGGATATGTCCAAAAAAGGTTTTATAATAACTTGTGTAGACTCATTATACTGATCATTGAATATAATTATCATCCTCTAGCAACATTATTAACTGTTATATTTCAGTTTTGGATCCTCTCTGTGATCTCTTATATGTATATCTAGCACGTTACACTTGTCTTATTATCATGACTTGTTCTCATTATGTTTCTCAAAGTAAGTAATATGTTTATCGACTTCACTAAACTCTTAGTCATGTCAATGAAATGTTTATTCGATTTTAATTTGCTAGCATAAGGGGGACCAACTAATATATCAGTCAATTCGTGATTATGAATCTCACATATGACCTTCAATACCCGATCTTCTCCATTTCAAACTGGTTTGCCCCGAAATTTAAAAGGACAATCACATTTTCTTGTACTAGTTACACTAACTTCCAAATTGTTTTTGTATTTTCTATACTTTCCACCGCTTTCACAACCTAACAACATATATGCATTTCTTCTTGTTATTCATTTGTTTTGTCAAATCTCAAAATGGCAAATTCAAAACCTAGTCTAAATACGTACCCATTGAAATAAGTCATATTGTGTACCAAACACTTACATAAATACATTACAACTTAAATATATCTCATATCACACATTTTTTATATAAATGAAATGCAATCACACTTACCTTATAGGTTGTAAATAGACGAATGCAGTCTTTTCCAACCAATTCATCTTCCGATGCCACAAATTTCATTACGTTTGACTCAAACATGTCAGATAACTTCATCGAATATTTTGCTCCACAACCGAGATTTAATCTTTATATTCAATAACCATTACTATACATCAAATCTTGTATTAAAAGAGATAAAAAAATTAAAATAAATGTTAAAAATTTCATATTTTTCACAAAATATGTATTTTGGAATATATAATACATAATAAAAATATGTATTCTAAAATGCACAATTTCAATACAAAATATGTATTTCAAATTGTGCGTTTTGAAGTACATATATTGTATTCTGGATCATAAGTTTAACTTTTGAGATGGTATAATTCGGAAAGTCACTAGATTATACATTCTAAAACTGAAACTGCAAAACAAAAACGAAACACTTACCATCAACCACCGCACAACACCACCACTAGCCACCAACACAGCAACCATCACCACCGTTCACCTACCATCCAAATGCTTCAACAAAAACACACTGATAGCCACACAACTGATCATTTATTTCCACAAGGGTAAAATTAGCATTTACAATTATATGGGGTGCAGGTTTAAAACATGGGTTGCTGAACAGCCTAAAAGAGGCCTTGAATTGAAAAGGAAGCGTAAAACCATGACCCCATTCACACATAAAAGCAATGTCGAGATAGTAGGGCCTGAAACTCCAAAGGTGAATTAGAATGGTAGTTGATGGTCGCATTATCATATGCATGTTAATGCATTACCATCTGTTTACTCTATCTGCTCATGTGGGTGACTCTACTTCTTCATCCCTTCTCTTTTTCATTTCTATGGTAATTATATCATCAGAGTAAGCATATGTAATCAGTACCTCACATTGGAGTGGCAAAAACTATATATTTCATGCAAAATCTTTAAAAATAGTCACAAAATAACTTGTATAGCTGAGATTGGTTTCTGTTATCTCACTATAATAAGCATTTTCAACTCCACATCGCACAAAATGGGTTCTAAAGGTAGTTTGGTTGCACTTTTCCTGGTACTTCTCCACCCTGCGGTTCTCTCAGGACCTACCAATGAGATAATTAGAGTTGGATTGAAAAAGAACAAATTTGGTCAAAGCAAAATTCTAAAAAGATATATGGACGAAAAAGGAACAACATTGTGAGATGAAAATTTTGATGATATAAGTAATTTTAGGTTAAAGAACAACATGAATGCTCAGTATTTTGGTGAGATTGGTGTTGGTACTCCTCCTCAGAAATTTACTGTTATATTTGACACTGGGAGGTCCAATATTTGGTGCCTTCTTCCAAGTGTTACTTTTCAGTAAGTCTTCATTATTTCTCTCTATATTTGGTGAAAGCTTTCTACAAAATTCAGATTTTTATTCAACTGGGAGGAAAGAAGAAAAAACTGTGATTTCATGTTGTGTGCAGGTTGCTTGCTATTTGCACTCAAGATACAAGTCAAGTCAATCTGGCACCTATAAAAGAAATGGTACAGCCCCTCATTCTTGGTTGTTGGTTCATGCAACTTCTCTAGAATTTCCACTTCAAAATTTACCCCGTGCCTTTTCTTGCTTCTCCATTGTTCATTGTATTTAAACAGAGGTTAATCACCAAAAATTACAAGTTATATAATGGATTACTAATCAATAATCAACCATATTTATCTTAACACTAGAAAGAAAGAAAAAAAATTCAAATTTTAAACTACAGATGTAGATATTATAATATTATTATCTATTATCATTTCTGTCTATTAGGTTCATAAACTTTTCTATGCCAATAGAGGTTAGGTTTAGAAGGGTTGGTCCTCACAAAGTGGCAAACCACAATTCAAATTTCTCTTAAGGAAATAGCTCATATATAGTATTCAACTGTATATCTAGCAGGTCTGCCTTCTAATGTATACATATTGAAATGAGAATTTGTAGAGAAATAATGTACATTTACAAATATAATATTATTACCTATTACTTGCTTTTGCATGTAATTGCAAAAGAATATCATTAGATTAAAATATCAAAATTTACTTGAACTAAGCAACACTTGATGCTTACAATAGTACAATCAATATTTTCTTCCAAATAAATTTTGACATGCTCAACAAATTTCTAGATCAGTTATTGATCCTTTTGTCTGTACGATGTTCTCAAACATTTCTTCCTTTGATATTTTTATGCAGGGTCATCAGCTGAAATCCATTATGGAACTGGGCAAATTTCAGGTTTCTTTAGCCAGGACCATGTCAAGGTTGGAGGCTTGAATGTTTATGGCCAGGTAAATTTTGCTAAATGGACACTTCTGTACTATTCTTTAATTTAGTACTGTTTCATGAGTCTTCTTTATTCAATCTAAGTGGCTTTAGGATTTTATTGAGGCAAGAAGAGAGCCTAGCCCCACATTTTTGGCAGCCAAATTTGATGGCATTTTGGGTATAGGATTTCAAGAGATATCTGTTGGAAATGCTACTCCTATCTAGTAAGTTGATGAATGCTTGTTGTTATGTGATGGAGCATTTCACTAAACTTTGAAGCACAAGGATTAAATTTGAACTATCACATTTAACAAAACAATAACATCTTATCAACTAAGTAGATTCGTTATTATCTCTACTTCTCCCTAAATTGAAAATTTTGCTTTATTTGTGAATGACTGCTGTCATTCGTAGGTATAATATGCTACCTCAAAAGCTTATAGCACAACCAGTATTTTCATTCTGGTTAAACCGCAATATTGAGGAATAGGGTGGAGAGATTGGATTTGGTGGAGTTGATTTGGATCATCAAAAGGGTGAGCACACATATGTCCCAGCTACTCATAAAGGCTATTTGCAGGTAATCCATAATGAAACTAAATTATAATTTTGCAATTACATAAAGTGCCACTCATTGTTTAATTTTGTTCCCTAACTATTTTCCCTTTCAATTGCAGATTGAAATAGGAGATGTTCTAATTGATGGCTTAACAACTGGTATGCATTACATATAAACATACATAGTAATATTCTTGAAAGTGGGGATATTTCAATCTATACTGTCGTTTTTCATTGTTACTGGCAACGGTATGAAAAGGAATTCATTTAAATGTGTTGAACAAAATCAAATGTGTTTTGCCTCGTTTAGAAAGCCAAAGCCAATAGTAAGTTGATTGAATAAATGGTTATCTCACTGATCAATTTTTGATGAATACATCAGTGTCTCTGCATATATAGCTCTCATATTCTGTAATTAGAATCCTTTTCAAGAATCTCATATTCTGTAATCTCTATTGCATTCATAGCTCTGTGATATGCTTCCCAGTCCAAATGGAGAATCAGCTGTTGAATGCAGTACTTTACCACAGATAGGCCTAATGTTTTATTCACCATAGGAGGTAAAGTGTGTAATCACTTCCAAAGTATAGCATGCTGCATCTATATAGAAATTTTCTTTACTGGTTCCCCCAACTGTCTCAATTAGTTTTATCAAGATACAAGTATCTTGCTAAAAAATGCATGGTGTATTTAATTAGTCCCTCTCACTGGCCTCCAAAAATCACATCCTCAAAATTCAAAAAATTCCTAGTATTAGGCCTTATTTATTTAGCACAATTTTTTTATGACCATGTGGAAAATAAAGCTCTTGTGGGATGTACCAATCTTCCTTAAAAATTTAGAAATACTAGGCCTATATTCACCATATGAATGTTGCTTCTAAAATAAAGGATTCTGGGGGACATTTTCATGGGTCACTATCACACAGTGTTCGATTATGGCAAATGAAAGTTGGATTTGCTGAATCAGCATAAGAGTGTTGTATGTATTTTAAATTATTTGCTTGCTTGGGAAGAAACTACTGTGTCTTATCCAGACAATATAACAAACTCTAATCTTGTGACACATGTTCGTAAATACACATATATTATGTAATCAAGACCTTATAAAATATAAACCTGTTGAAAAATAAACAAGTTATTATTACATAATTAACATACGTATTACTAATATAAGATAGGTTTTATGATAAATAATTAAAGTTTGGGAGATCCAATGTCTAAATGGAGGTGGTGCATAGATTGGGAAGGTCCATTTTTTGCAGAAAAGTAGAGAAAAGCAATGAAGGCACTATGATACATTGGTACTGATTTTAATAATTGGAGTTTACTTGGAAGGGATTTGAGGTTTTTGTTTTTGTTTTTGTTTTGGTTTGGATGTTTTTTAATAACCGCACTTGGCTTGGCACCACTATACACCATACATAACATAACGGAACGTCAAAGCAAACATGAAATGAAGCTTCATTCCTTTTTCTATTCTATTCTTCTACTACACATTTTTCTCTATTGCCTCACCCATGTCCATCATTCCACCACACCTCTTTCCCCCTTCTTTTTCCACTTTTTTCAGTCTCACAAACAAAGCTTCAATGCTCAAACTTCAAATCAAAACAATCTCATTATCTACATTTTCCTTTCAAGTGAAAAACAACATTTTTAAAAAGGAAATAAAACTTTATCATGTTTCAATAGATGAGAAAATATATATATTCTTTTGGGTATGAATGATTCATGAAAATGCTAATTGCAAAGGGGTAGGAATAAACTTTTTTTGCTTTTAACATGTAGGAGTTTACCTAAACTTTTTTCTGTATCAAAACAAATGTACCTGTAGAACTTTTCCCGTAATAACTGATGTAAAATTGGAAGCATGATATTCTTCTACAAGTTGAATAGCAATCAAACATTTTTTTAGAAAAAGGAAAATCTTGATATTTTATTCATAAAAATATATCCTCACGAAAATAAATAGTATTGTCGTCTCGACAAACATGCCAAATCAACTATTGTGTAATAAAAATAGATTGCTGCCTATACTAGAAAGCTTTTGAGATATTTTGTAATTTCTATTATTCTTAATTAAGTTTGTATAACAATGATTTGGAAATGTTCGTATTGAGTTTGAATAAAATAGAAAATGTAAAGGAAAAAAATAAGTGTAAAATAAACCTAAAAACCTTATACTTCTTATCCATTGTTTCGATTACTCGTACTTGTTGAATTTATTTAAATCATTTCGAGACAATTAACTTATAAGAATTTTAATTTCATGATCAATTCCTTAATTATCAAATTAGAATTTTACTTCAAGAACAGGAGTTTCGTCAACTATAACAATCCTAAATTTATGACATTTAAAATAGTAAAGTGAGTTGGTTCGGATCCCATTAAGATAATGTTTTTCAGTCAATATCTAAATCTTAAAATATAACATGAGTGATCAATTCAAGTGTTAAGCACATAATAATCCACCAACACAAATAATAAGAGATTATATATATATATATAAAATTAAAAATAATACAAAAGAATCTGATAAATTACATGCAATCTTCGAAAATTAACTATTTATGGTATTGAGAGCAATAATCCATTTATAAACAAAAACATAAAGAAGAAGGAATAAAACATGAGATTTTCGTTTCAAATGATTTCCCAACTTCCTCTCCTCCTTTTTTTTTTATATGTTTTGTTGTTATTTCCGCACTCTATGCTATACTTAGAATATTTTCCTTTTATATCTTTAGATTTATTCATGACACATTTTGCTGAGCTGAAAGAAGAACTCTTCAGCTAAAAGAAAGTCAAAACTGTTGAGCACTTTAATAAACAATTCGAACACTTTTTCTTTGTGTCTTTCTAATTAATTTTGCTCAATTCCTATTTCGTTGAGTAAAAAGCTGAGTGTGTTGATTTTGTTCTATATTTGTTGAGTAAACATAGAAATAAATCAACACTTCAGTTGATCTTGAAAAGCTTGTGAACCCTGATAAAATTTTGTAACAAAACAAGATTTTGTAAATACAAAATATATAAACTCTTAATAAAATATAAATTTTACTTATCCTTGTAAATAAGTGCCAAGAAGCTAATTCTTTAAGTAAAATATACTTTTGTATCAAATATGGATACTTTTTTGTTTGCTTAAAATATTATTTTAAATTAATTTTCTCAATTCAAATGAAAATCAAATAAGTGTTATATTTTGAGAGCATATAACATAACATGATAATATTATCTTATTTCTTATATATATATATATATATATATATATATATATGATATCACACATATCACTAAATGACTTTTTACATTCGAGAGATTAGATGAAACTTTTTTTCTTTTTCTTTTATTTAACTTTTGTTAAATGAAATTTTTTCCTTGATATAATATACTTTTGACATACTTATAACAATTTTACCTTTATTATTAACGAATTTTAAAATTCTATTCTCGTTATATATTAATAAAAATAATACGGACACAAGAAAAATAAAATTTATAAAATATATTATAAGAAATTTTAAAATTTCTTCTAAATCATGTCTTATATTAAGAATTAGAAAGAAAATAATTTTAAAATCAAGATGCTTAATTAGCTACCTTTCTTTTGAAATAGTTATCGTTTTAAGTTAAGAAAATAATATCTACTTTTAACTTTAATTACTACACTTTTAGTAAATAAAATGATAAAAATTAGCAACACCAAAATAAACTATTCAAATATATTTATATGTTAATAATAAATTACAAGTAGTACAATGTTATGCCATCTATTGGTAATTTAGATTTTTTTTTTTTTCAATTTTGTGTGTGTCGGTTTTTTTTTTTTTTTGCATTTATTATATTTAAATTTGGTGTGGTTCCTATTTCTTTTCTTGTTTTCTTATTTTATAATATAGTTCGTGTAAGGATAAAATGATTGTGGAATTTTGGAATGGCATTCTACCTAAAATGTTAAAGTGTATAATGTGTCTCACAGAGTTTAAAAAAATTAATGGTTTTTTCATAATAAAAGAAGAAATATTTTGTAAATTATTGTCGGTTATATATTTTTTAAATTATATATTATTTGAAAAGGTATTTATATTTTGATATATTTGGTCATGGAAAGAAGCGTGGTGCGTTGTTGCACCAAACACATGGGGACGTTGGTGTCTCCAAATATAAAACGTGCTGTTTTAAACTCACACGTGTTATCCGAGTGTCCGTAATGGCCCCACTTTTGCTGTGTATTATCCCGTAACGTAACTAGTAACAACAACGCCGAAACAAAACCCTATTCACCCAAACAAACCAAAAAGAAAAGAGAACGGAGAATAGAGGACCATGTGACTTGCGTGTGATCCAATCCAACCATCTTTCCACCCTTTCTCTCACCGCCACCTTCCAACTCACCTCATTAATTCCTTCATTCTATTTTTTTTTTCAACAAATCCCATAAATCAATATTCAATTTTAAAATAAAAAAAATATTTAATACATTTTAATTTATTAAAACTATTAAAAATATAAGATAAAATATAATTTTTCCAGTATTAAATTAATATATATCTTACATTCTTAATTCTTTGAAATATTTTTTTAAAATAAAACTGGAACTCCAAACTTTAAAACAGAAAAAATATTTTACTTTTATTGATTGATCTTAACCATACTATCTCATTTTATTGATAATTTTATAATTTATTTAATAAAAATGTAATCCATTTACTAATAATATTTTATATATATATATATATAATAATAATAATAATTGAAATAGTGAACAGTGAATTTGAGAAGGTGCAGTGGTCCAACTAATTGATGTTATTTGAAAGAAATATAGTATTTGCAAATTAGTTATTGGGTAATTGTAGAGGATTTAATTGGCTTTATGCTTTTGCTTGCTGCCTGAATAAGTAACACATAAATCCACACTTCTCACTCCTAACCTCCTACTCCCACCTTCTTATTCTCTCTCATTTCCTATTTCAACCTCTAAGCACTTTTTTAAGCACTTTCTTCTATCTCACACCACCCAAACAACTTACCAAACCAAACCCCCCCTAACTTTAATAATACCATCATCATGCTTAATTCAATTTCCATATTAATGTCTCAATACTCCTTATGCATTCTCTCATATTAAAACAAGGTTAATGAAGGTAATGTCAATGCCACACCCACCTTGCAATGATTTTCTTTTGTTGTTTATGAAATGACCCTTTTTTTTCCATTATTGATTAGTAAAGCCAAATCACATACATTCATCCAATTGCTTCATGCCATATGATAGTTCTAGCTCCAAATTGAAAACAAAAGGGAAAAAGTGAACGTACTTCATTTTGCTATGTGTCATGTCACTATGAAATTATGATGATTGCTTTACTTGGGAGATAGTAATAAGTAGAAACCACCCATTAGAAGAAGGGTTGTTTCTGGATTAACCAATCCATCTTCTAGAAGTAAGCGTGGAGTAAAGTAGCAGTTGGTACTTTGGGGTTTAATTTTGCTGGGCACTGCCAATAAAGCTAGATCATTCACAAAGTTTTCAACGACTTATTAAAGTACGTTGCACTTTTTCATGAAAAATTTATAATGCCAAATGATTGAAATGCAAATATCAAAAAACGAAATTGGAAATTGTGTTGTCCAAACTCTTCTAGTACTACTCAGCTTTCAATGAGCTTCAACTCTTTGATTTTTTTAAAGCTGCAAAAGATTCATTCTCCACACGGAAAAATGTCATCCCAATCCAACATCAATTGACATGCACTTCTGCAGGAGCTTCTTAATTATAGATTTCCCATTTAGGAATATAAAAACAACACATTAAAAGTCAGAGTTCAGTTTATTCCTACGGTCAAAAAAATCACCTACTGCTAACTGATTTATAATTAATTCACTTCTGTAACTCTAACTGGGTCGATGAGAAGGGGAAAAAAATTGCAAATTTGGATAAGGTAAACTAACCAATAACTTATGTGACAGAGAACATTGCAAAACAATGAATCTCTCTATCTGGAATTTGACTTCTAACAAAACCCACACGTGTTGGCTAGTATTTTTTTTTTCAAGCATATGTAATTGTAATTTGTCAACCTTTGTATGTTCACATTAACAATACAAAACCAAAGAGAAAACCTTCCACAAGAAAAGAACTACTAAACTTGAAGCAGATTGGTGGTTGAACCCACCCTAAAACTTGCCATGTTCACTTTTTCAAAGTATAGCTAAGTATTATACAAAACAATGAATCCCCTCTTATCATCTACCTAACCCAAACCCCTTCTTCCCTTACACCAAAATAAATCCAAACCCACCTATTAATTCAGACCAACACACTCAAACACTTCATTCTTTGTTGTCCTCACCACTAAAATACCACAACCACCCAAATTAGGCCACGTCTATACACTCCCGTTGAAGGGATACTCACCTTTATAGGAGAAACAAAAAAGCATTCAACTTCAACCAATTAAGCTAACCAACCAATGAAATAATTATACATGGCACATGTCTACATAAAAAAAATAAAATAAACTCTTATCTAATTTGAGAAATTATCCATTTTTTTTAAATAGTAAATAAAATAAATAATGTTTTAATTATTGACCATGTAAAAATATTACAATAGAACTTGTTCCTGTCAACTGTGTCTCTTAACTTATTAGGTATAGTTATTCGCGGAATTTCCTTACAAGATATAGATGAAATATAGGTTTTGTTTTCAACGTTTATACCAACACTAAATAAAGTAGTAAAATAAACCCTTTTAACTGAAACCAAAAGTGTGTCCTTGTTTATTATATAAATGCCGCAATTGCAAACCCAAGACTCTGCACTCTCTAAGACAGAGCCTTACACACAGCATGGAGTGGACCAGAGGCTTCATCATAGGACGTGGCTCATCAGCCACCGTCTACACCGCCACCTCCGCCCACTCCTCCACCGTTTCTGCCGTCAAGACTGCAGAGTTAACACCATCAAACTCAGAAAAGCTGCAGAGAGAACAGAGGATTCTGTCTTCTCTGTTTTCTCCCCACATAGTCACCTACAAAGGTTGTAACACCACAGAGGAAAGCAACACCCTTTGGTTCAACCTCTTCATGGAGTACATGCCCTTTGGAACTCTCTCTCAGGAAATTCGCCGGCAAGGTGGCTGGCTAAGCGAGCCGACCATCGTGCACTACGTTCGGCAAGTCCTGCAGGGGCTGGAGTACTTGCATAACAAGGGCGTTGTGCATTGTGATATTAAAGCGAGCAACATTTTGGTTGGTGAAGATGGAGCAAAGATTGGGGATTTTGGATGTGCTAAGTTGTTGAATGAGTCTCCGGTGGCGGCGATCGGCGGCACGCCAATGTTCATGGCCCCAGAGGTGGCGCGTGGGGAGGAGCAGGGGTACCCTGCTGATGTATGGGCACTTGGGTGCACTGTGGTTGAAATGGCCTCTGGGTTTGCGCCGTGGCCTAATTTAGAAGACCCTGTAACTGTTTTGTACCGTGTTGCATATTCCAATGAGGTTCCTGAGATTCCAAGTTTTCTGTCTGAAGAAGCAAAGGATTTCTTGGGGAAGTGTTTTAGGAGGAATCCTAAAGAGAGGTGGAGTTGCAGTGAGCTTCTGAAGCATTCTTTTCTTGGGGAATTCAGTTCCAATGATAAGGAAATTCAGCAATCTAATTCATGTTCTCCCACAAGTATTCTTGAGCAGGGCTTTTGGAATTCTGTGGAAGAGGCAGAGTGTGCCTCTGAACCTGGCAATGTGGTTCAGATTAAAAGTTCGGATGAGTCTCCCAAGGGCAGGATCAGAAGGCTAGCTTTGTGTTCAGAGGGTCCAATTTGGGAATCCGATGATGAAAATTGGATCACAACAAGGGGCAGTGAAGCAGGGGCTTCAAGTTGTGAAGGGTTGGATTTGGATGTTAATAATAGAATTAGTGATTATTTTTGCTATGATTATTGTAAATGTAGCGATGTTAGCGTTGTAGTTGATAGTTTCAATTTTGAGGGAGGCATTGGTGAGATGGTTCTCCCTTCAACATTTGAGTTTTTATAAATGAACAATTGGAGAACTTTTTCATTTTCCCATCAGTGTGGAGAACATCAGATGTCAGTGTTGCAGTTAATATCCAATGACCTTTCTCGGCCACGGGCCTAACGCGATTATTGTTTTGTGGGCACGTTTCCCATTTGGTTTAATTGCCAAAGCCATTGCAAAAAAATTGAACTTTTTTTGGTGGGTGAAATAGTAGAATTAAGAAAATGAATAAACAAAGGCAGAGAAACAGAACATGCAAGCCGGGCAGGCCCCAGGTGGTGGTTCTGTGTTTAAACTCTCAAAGATCTTTATTTGTGTTGGTTGAATGAGTGTGATGAAAAGGAAGAGTGATTGTCCTCTCTTGGCGTTGGTGGGCATAGCATCTGTTTTGCCAACTATTTATCTGTGAATGGTATTTGGTAGGTCCAGAAATAAAAATCCGATTAGTTAGAAGGTTAAACTACTGATCAAACTCCTCTACCATACCCAACCTATATAATAAAACAGGTCGTAGTTTTAATAGCAAAGCGAATATGCAACAAATATTACGTTAGGTGGGTGAGGGTTAATGTCAAAGCTGGTACATCATGATAAATACCAATTCATGAAATGCAAATAGCACGCATAACTAGTTGAAATAGTTTGGATTCACGAAATTTGGTCAATGCCCTATAGCTTGATTTATCTTGTACGAGCGAATATTCAGACCATAGAGCCTAGTCACCAGAATATAAGCTAAAATTTTAATCTTTTATGGTTAGAGAATAGGTCCCTCCCTAAAATAGTAGTAGAGTAAATTTGGTCAATCTAGGGAGTGGCTTCGTTCAAAATTCCAATTCATTAGTTTATTACCAAAAAGTTGCACTAGTGTCAAGCCCCCATCCAAAGAGGATAAACTCTAATCACATTATTGAGATGCCCTTCTTCCGAAGCATCTATAGTACTTAGGCCTCAAGAGTTTAGAATCATGAATTGTCTTTGCCGTTTGCTCTTTTAAGCCCATCCGCACAAATCATCTTCAGCTTAATTGTTTTCTGCATTCGCTTTAGCATTGGTTCTCAAATACTCTAATATGGGAATTGTAGGTCTTGGTGCCTGGTAAGGTAGGTTCTTCAAAGGTTACGCCACACAAAAAGTACAACAAAAGAGGCACAATTTGAACCGCTAGTAGAAAGGGATGGGGGAGGACATGTGGAATGATTTAAGTATTGTCGAACAATGTAGGTTTCTATCCATAAAAAATGCTTACCCTGCATAACAGTAAAAGTGTATTAAACAAAAAAAGTCTCGTATTTTATATAGTTTACATTAAGAAAATCTTGTAATGTGGTGGTAATTCCATTTGGGTTGGCTTTTGAAAGGTTAGGTGATACGTTTAAACGTAAGCAACACGCCAAGATGAGGTCTAACTGTGCTTCAAATAAGGCCCAGTTAGAGAACTGACAGAATCTAGAATATTTTGGATCCAAATGATCCAACCTCGGTCAAATACATCGAATGTTAGTGTTGAAAAGAGTGACAAGTATTGGGAGTAGAGCAACCGTAACACATCACTATTATTTAACTTTAATACTTGCTCTTAAAGTTGGAACTTCATACACTATCTACGTCGTTGGTTGCTGTCAGAAGCAACTCAAACAACATGAATGACATGAAGTAATAATCAGTTGATGGAATTGTCTTAAACAGAAGAAATATTACCTCTTATTCATAAGAGTTCCACCATTATTTAATGATAATGACCCTTTTGATCTTTCACTCAATTCCATCCGCTAATTTGATTGCGTATCTAGCGTGAACGTTAACCCTCTAAGTTACCTGATTAAGGAGTGTACGACTATGAAAGTAATAAAACAAAAGAACACCAAAAAGAATTTAAGTTGAAAAAAACTTTACGAGATTTCTGTTTTACCCAGACTAGCAGTGAAACAACCAAGAGAAGAAAACCATTGGAGATTTATTTTTCACTTTAAGTTTTTACACAGAAGGATAACTTCATAAAAATTATATTGGTATAGACAATAAGTCTGTATGTTAATAACACCAAACATTTCATAGTATATTTTTTACACTATCAGCCATCCCATTTTCTTATCCTCATCATATACTGCAGACATGGCCTAATAGCGTTCGTATATATCTATATAAGGTGTTTTAAGTATAATCAACTCACTCAATAGGCATAACACCTCTCTCCTCTTTCTATTGTGACCAATTTATCTAATGCAAACACGCACCATTCAGGCAGAAACAACTAAATCAAAGAAGAAAATTGTATTAGCATATTTGAAACTTCACGTGCTCTTTTTGTTAACAGCAGCATGGGAAGAGGTGTGATCAATAGCCTGCAACTGACTCCGAAGATTCTGATTGTCTGCCAAGAGGCGATCATATTCCATAAGAAACCCCTCAGATTGCTTTCTAAGAGCCTCCACCTCAGCTTCCAAGGCCTTAGCCTTGCTTGCTTTTACTTCACACTCAGATTCCAGTTTCTCAATTTGGGCCTTCAACGTGGAAGTTTCTTCCACCAAAGCCTTGTGCTCAGCTACACTCACACTTTTACCATCCTCAAAACTTCGACTCTGTTTCTTAGCAGCTTCCATGGCCTTCCGCAGTAACCGAAGCTCTCTGATGTAGTGGTGCAATCTGTCTATCATCAGAGACAGGAACAGCACAAACCCTGCCCACATCAGCATATATGTCAAAAATCAATTTCCACTGCTATAACACAACACAATGGTTTTAGAAAAGAAACTGAAATTACATCAAAAATAGAAACCGGCATATCAAATAAGCAAATATTTAATTTGCATTGGCTTCAGTTAGTTCTAGATAAAAACAATTCCTCAAAATGAACGACTTTATTATAACACACTTTTTAGAGTGAGAGAGTAAATTATCATTCAATAAAAAATTATGACGATAAAAATTGAGTTTTATAAACTTCTATAACAAAAATAAAATAAACTAATTTCCACTATCATGTACAGTTTACTGATTTTTATAATAACTGCATTGGAAGTCATATTTAGATAATATAAAATTTATTTTTCTTATATAATTATCTTGAAACTTATTTCAAAAATAACTACAAATTAATCACAATTTTTGTAACCATACTAATTACCCATCACCGAGTAACATTGTGAGGATTCAAGCCCTTACCACTATCAGAAACATGATCTTAATGGCAGTTTGATTTGAAAAATATATTATCTGAATCTAAATCATATTTGTTTGACTTTTATCCCACAAAGTCAATAAACTACTATAAATAACAATTTGGTTTTGCTATTGGATGGAGTGAAGAAAACATACACACATACATTTATTTATGTTTACTAATAATAGAAGGAAAAAAGGACCATAATTTTTATTCTTTTTTATTTTACTGAGAAACGAGTAAAGAATCATAATTTGTAATAATATGACCAAGGTAAGTCACAGTCACCACGAATTCATTTTCCAGATATATAATTCCAAAGCACTGCACGCATAAGAGAAACGAAATTGAATATAAGGAAATTAGGTTACCCATAAGAGAAGCTTCGAGAGTGTGCTTAGAGAGGAGGACTTGGTCAGTGGGGTTGACAACGGGAGCGTCGAGGCTCCGACGCTGGATCTTGGCGATGCTGTAGAGCGAGGAAGCGAGGACGACGAGGAGCGTGGCGGCGACGGTCTTAACGACGACGGGGCCGCGGCCGCGCTTGACCCGATCCAATGTGACGATGACTAGCTTCCTGGCGGGAGTTTTGAAGAGGAAGCTAACGATGACGAACATTTGGGCGAAAACGACGGCGTAGAGAAGCTGCAACATGTTGGTCCCTTTGGGTGGATCGGTTAGAATGGAAACCCTAGAATGGAGTTAGGGGTATTAAGGGGATAATTGAGCGCGTGGGGTGAGTGTGGAAGAGCGTGTAGAGCACACAACTCGGAGGAGTCGACATAGTAGCGGTAGAGGTGGGTGTGGGTATGGGAATGCCAAAGGGTACGCTCGTCATTTCACTCTTTCCCTCCCTTTTTCCTCTTTATTGCCTAACGGTCCACACACACCTTCCCACCTTCCTATCTTCTTTCTTCTTCCACAACCATTTACTCATGCTCAATCAGTCACACGCAGAAACACGTTTTTCCAACTTCATGTGAAGTGATGTGTTTATTACGCACATCAAATTGGGTTAATACACTTAAGCTTTTAGATTTGTACTTGTTAACAAATATTGACTAAATTTATTAGTCATATTTTACTACAAATATTAGTTATAAAAAAGTGATAAACGTTTCATATTAAATTAACGATTTCTTTACCGAAATTTGAATGACATGTATTATTAAATATCATAAAATTATAAAATAAGATGAAATAATATCTTGTGAGCTTAAATAATTTAAAGCTAAAATAATATTAGATACTTGAAAATAGCCTTTCTTTTATTTATAATATACTTTTTGTATTGTTTTTATTGAAAGTTTTATTAATTTTTTAGTCGTTGTCCCTGTAAAAACAACACCTTATAAAATTGATAAACCAAAGTGGAGAGTGTTCATTTTAGATTTTTTTTTTCAATATTTAGAAATTGAAGAGATGTCAGCAAGTTTATAATCACGACATCCTGTTCAATCAACTGAGTTAAGTACTGATCTAATATATTCATGGAATATGGTGTGTTGTATATACAATTTTAATTTGTTTTTCTTCTATTGAAACCATTAGAAAACATTTTAATCGTTTCAATTACGAGGATAATTTACCGTCAAGAACAAAAAATTGCACAAGAGAAACTAGAAATAACTTTTTTCAAAATTAAAAGGAAACAAAATAAATTTGAACTTTAAAAATAACAAAAAAAAAGGTAAAAAAAACATTCAAATTTATTTTCAACTATTTTTTCAGTGCCAGTTTCAATAGAAAATGAAATCAACGTTTTCGATGAGCATCTTGGAAAATTCAAGTTATTGATACTAAGAAGTTATTGAATCATTCACTTCCTAATGATGAGTATCACTTTAAAATTGCGTGAAACAATATTATGCAATAGTTAAGTTGTTGATTTATTATTTTTTTAATAATTAGCATCGGTTTAAGTAATTGAAGGTTGTTACAGTGAATAACCCCTAACATCGAATTAGGAGAACACCTTGTTACTCCTTAACGGCAGAGAATGCCTTATTCTATATATCAGTTATCAGGCGGCATAGGTAATGAGTGAGTCGTTGATACACCCTTGGAACCGTAATACGAAAAACTAAAAAAGAAAGCAATTAGTGATATAACTAACAAAAGGTGAATCAGAATGGTCTCGGCAAACTTGCAACATAGTCAGCGTCTTTATATTTGGTACTAAGTTTTCTTGAAAATCTCTACAAAACCTTAAGATTCAAAATCCACTATTCAACAAGTACCGTCAGTTTTTTCTTGGGCTGCGGCAACTATAGTGGGCTAATAGCCTATATTCTTATTTACAGCTAACGCAGTTACTGTTCGTCACCACATAAATCAAGGAATGTCGCAAAATCAAAATACATCGCATCCTTTAACGGCGCAAGCGCCTCTAAGCATTTTTTCTACATAAATAAAAAATTTAGTTCTGCAAAAGGAATGATCAGAGGCATCCACAATTTTTTTCTGGTCGACATAGCAAAACTACCCTGCTTAGGTAACAAACAAAAATCTCAAGTCTGCCTCTGTCAATTTCCCCAGAGCATCAGAAGACCCCCCTATAGTCCTGTTAAGAAAGAGGATAAAAAATGTCAGCATAGCAAGATGTCCAGCATCTTTCAGCACATGTTTATTCATCACACTTACCCTTCAAACACGAGTTCTTTCTTCTCTTGGAGTTTCAGAATTCTCTCCTCGATTGTGTTCTCGATGACAAACCTCACAATTCTGTGCATGGAAAAAAAGTCAGTTCATGAAGAAAGGACCAACCTGCATGTTTTTAGGCAAATTTTCCAATTATTGTTGTCTAATTGGATAGCACTAGAGCAAGAAATAGAACCTTATAGGTTTATATTGCCCTATTCGGTGAATTCTGTCTTGAGCCTGGCGCTCCACGGCCGGGTTCCACCAAGGGTCCATAAGGAATACCTGACCATGCCCAGGAAACAAGGCCACAATTAGCCGACTTAAGCTGAACCATAACAAAAGAGACGAGAAAAAATGTTTGCCACGAAAACATTAACTCGTAAAAGCAGCTCCTATGAACATTGGATGAGAATAGACATTCCAACAAATGTGAAAGACGTGAACTTATAGACAATTTGAAGCATCATGACTGACAATTTCAAATTCCAAACAGAATACAAAAAGGTTGACACAAAATGCCAAAATAACGATTGCTTACATGTGAAGCTACAGTCAAATTGAGTGCAACACCCCCGGCCTTCAAGCTCATGAGAAAAATTTTGCAATCTGGATCTTCAGTGAATCTCCGAATGGCAGCATCCCTAGCAGCCAATGACATGCTTCCATTCAACTGAACACAAGATACTCCAGACTGCAACCAGCACATAACATTATCATCCGAAAGCAATTCAGGTGTATTAATCAAACAAGAGCTGACGATTAAATTACCTTGTGTAAAGAGTAGTTTATAAGATCCAAGAATGATGTGAATTGGCTAAAAACAATCCCTTTGGCAGAACCATCCCTTTCGACCATGAATCTTATTTCTTCTCTCTGCAACCGTTCAGGTAAAAGTCAAAAAACAAGATAGTAAAAAATAAGCACAGAACAGAAGATATTGCAGAAAAGAACTGATAATAGCACTATTTTCTTCACAACAATGTTATACGCAATCTTTCAGCTTATTATTTAATATTTAGCCAAATATTAGTTTCTCAAACCTTCCCTTTGCCACTCAAAAAACAACAAAATTCTCAATGATACTAGGTACAAGAATATCTAAGAAGTTAATAATCATATCTACTAACAACTACTATTTTCCTGCCAAGCAGCTTCATTTGAATTTCCAAGAATGTCCTACATTTCAGCCTTTACAGGTTGTCAATCTCCATTTATCAGCAATATTTAATATATGCAATCAATCAATTTGGTATGCCTTTATAATCCTCAGCCATTCTAAAACTCAAGCTTTACTAAAGAAAAAACATTGACCAAAGAAACCAAGATTGACTAAAGAAACCAAGAGCTAACTAAATCAAACTTTTAGCCCATGGAAAAACCAGAATTAATTTGTCAAGTAACTAAACTTAATTATACATACCAAAGCCTCTATTTTAGTGCTCGTCTGAAAGTTCTCAAGGCGAATTCTATTCAAAATGCTTGAGGATCTGAAACCCTTAATTGTTGTTTTAGCCTGATCCCCAACATCCTTGTTAGGTGTTAAATCAACTGTAAGTAATTTAGAGCACGCAGGGCATGATACTTGGCCCAAGGAAGTAGAGTAGTAGTCTATCAAGCATGCCCGGCAAAATGAATGCTCACATGAGGTAACCTGAAACAATAATGACTAAATACTTTAACACGGTACAATTAGCTAAAAAACTGTTTGGAAAAGGAATAACTAGCAAAGGGAGAAAATAAAATTAAATGAAATAATACACTCACAAAATTTGTTTTAAAAAAAAGCAAAAACTTACAACAAGATCTTCTACAGGCTCATGGCAAATACAACAAATTTGCTCAACATTAGTAGCATTATTGACCATAACTGCACTTCTTGAACCTGAACTTTGAGAATATACTACAAGGTATGGATGATCAACAGCCTGTACATTTAAGCGAGAGTAAAACACAAATCTGGAATGTTTTAGCATATAGGGAAACTTCCCAGCTCTCACATCAAAGACAAAGGCTGGATTATATACTGTTATTAAATAAAATTAAAACACGATACAGTGCTTCAAAAAAGTATTTGGTTTTAAAAGGAAATTATTTCACAACAATACCATGCTGATTTTCTACCTTGCCATTACGATGGGCACAAAGTTTACTAACTGTGGTTATTTTAAAGTAAAATATTATTTGAGATGATTAGAGACAAGGCCCGCTTCAATGATCATTAACCATAACTTCAACATTTATCCAAACTTGAAAGGAAAAATGGATCGCAGGAGAGGGCAGAAAAATACATTCTTTCCAATAGAACAAATTACCAACCTGACGCAGCCGTGTGAGGAGGTCAAATATATGAGCATAATTATGCATCAGCGTATTTGCTTCAATGTATCTGTAATAAGAAAGAATGCAAATGAAACCAGGCCAGAATTAATGTAACCATTCAAAAGCAAAATTTTGGCCAATAACTATTGTTGTGCAAAAGGGACAATCAGAATACATGGACCAATATCTTTGTAAATTTTCAAATGGAACACAAACTCGTCAGACTGCCTATGTTAAGAAAAAAGCCTGCCTACAATTAATTTTACTTTCATGACTGTTTCATGAAAACCTGATTAACTCCCGAAATTCATACCTACCAATAGCTTCTTTGCTTCGAAGAAAAATCTGCTTTACAATGATTTCATTGTATGGAAAAGAAAAAACAAAAAGAATGTGACATACGTATTAAATTGTGCCTGACTTTCATTGTATAATGATTCATAATAGTCTTGCTCTTTAATATCCAGGCAATCCTTTCTCAAAGAAACCTGCAGGAAATGCATAATAAATAAGCATGTACTCTTTCCATATTTGAAAACAAACACAACTACATAGAAACAACTCACAATTCTAGGTGGAAGTGCAAGATCAGCAGCCCTGCCAATTTTTGTGCGCCTTAATACTATGTTCTTCAAAACTTTATGTTTAAGCAATATCATAGCTCTTCTCCCAGAATCACCATTTCCATAAGATTGAATTGGTGTGGCAACATACTAATCAAGATTAAAAATGAATAGTTATAAGCACGTATATTTCAGATGAAACACGTTACACAAAGTTGCAGTTTGCAGAATTGGGTTCTCTTTGTATCTTCCTTAAACAGGGTGAACACATAAAAGGATTAACAGACTGCATAACTTACTTTATTCCACCAACAGAAATGTCGCACAGAACTGTGAGTGCAGACTGAACATTCTTTAGAGCTGCACAAAGGAATCAACATATTAACACGTGATTAGCAATTCAAGAATAAAACGATCATTTTGAAAATCTATGACAATATGTGCATGCATGCTATTTCCCGGATCACTCCTACACTAACTTAATGCTGCTTGCCAGTAGCTGCCTCATTCATATATAGAATCTTCATTTATTAACTTATCAAGAAAAAACAGAAAGAAATAGGCATAACAAAAACTGCAGCATATTTTTCTATAACACATCAGCATCATTATAAAATATTTGAAAAAAAGAGTAATGTTATGGAAACCACAGAACTGCTTTGATATAAATAACTACATTCTCCTAAAAAAACACGATTGCTCTGTTCCACATGAATGACAGTCACTAGAGAATAGGCTCTACAGAAAATCGCTGTAACAGTTTCCTAATTGAAATGAAAAATGAGGAAAATATGGTAATATTACATCACTCCTGGGCAAGTCAAGATGGGTAGAAAGATAATGAAAAAAATTAACCATTGATTCATATATCAATCATTAAGTCTATGCATGATTAGTGCCTTCTAATCCACACAGCTTCATTATATAATGAATTATAATACCTGTGATCAAGAATCCTGCAGTCACAGTCCTTGCACAAGTAATAAGAATAAGGAGTTATTTGCAGGAATCGTATCTGCACACACAGAATTGCAATTAAAATACTTAAAAAGACAACCTGATACATTACAGATTTACATCAGAAAAAAAAACAAAAACGCTGCAAACACACCAGAGAATACAGCTCTCCTACTCGGTTCTGAAGGGGAGTGCCACTCAACGCCCATTTGTAGGTAGAATCTAAAGCAAGAACTGCTTTAGCAGTGTTACAGTGTCTAGATTTGATATAGTGTGCCTGGCATTATATATATAAAGAAAAACTGGTTAATAAAATAATAAACAAATTTACGATCATTACTCCATAACTCAATACCTTAAATGAAATAATAAACAATATAAATTGAAGTCAAAAGACCTAGTTTGAGCAATAACTCATTCGTATCTTTTTTTCTCTTACTGCTAAGAACTAACTATAGTGAAACAAGAAAGAAAACTTGTGTTCTATAGAAATACAGAAAGTGGCACTGATAAATACCATGGAGAGATATAAGATGTCTCTTTCTATTTTCTTTTTTAAAAATTACATTCATAATCTATTATTACAACTGACCTCATCCAATATGATCCTTTGCCATTTCACAGCATGAAGAAAAGACCTTTCGCGTACAGGTACAGCATCAGAATCTTCCATATCTATACACATTTTGTCTCCCTTTTTCTTGATAGAACCCTTCAAAATCTTGCTACCGTCACATTCCTTGGTCTTCCCTTTAGTAACTTCTCTTTTCTTCTTAGTTTGCTTTGATTGTTTTTCTGTTCTAACAGCATCAGGTCCACAAAAATAGTTTTGATGATACATCAACTTACTTGGCAAAAATAATTTTCCACAATATGGGCATCTCTCTTTAGGAGGCATCATATGCTTCCTGTACTCATTCTCAACAACAGAGTACGTAGTTATTACAAAATCATAATCTGCAAACCGATCCCCACTCCTCCCTCTATTAGCCCCATGATAAACCAGCACCTTGGTGCTTCCTTTTAGAGTAAAGCGATCAATCTCACTGACCCACTGAGTAACAGCAACCACGGGACATATGACAAGTGTTCCTTTGATCGCAGGCAACAGGCTGGATGAACATGGTATGGATTGATCTGGTTCACAATTGTCTTGGAATTCACGTTTGGCAAGGACAAGAGCAATTGCTTGAATAGTCTTCCCCATTCCCATTTCATCTGCAAGTATTCCACCTCTACTCGAAGAATGTTCTTGTTTCAAAGCCCAGGCTAGCCATTCCCTCTGGTATCTTAGTAAAGGCATAGTCAGATCAGAGGGCGCCTCAGAAGTCTCATTCATTACTTCACTCTGATTATCTAAGTCAACATCTTCTAATATATGCTGATCAATCCATTTCTCTTGCTCCTCTTCCCATGCATTCCACAACAACACTGGACGAGAATCTCCTTTACTTCCTTTTCTTGTATATTTCCTCTTCTTAGTTCCCTTAAAAGCAGGTGGAACCATTACTGGTGAAACCATTGAATATTCATGATCCACCACCTTAACCACATCACTCGGTTCTCCTTTTGCTGTGTTGATTCTCTTTCTTCTCTCTCTGCACCCCGTCGCCTTTTCGAATGAAGGTTTGTCAGCATCAGATGAATCAGAACCATAGTCTTCTCCACCAGAAACACTGATGCTTGAAAGTGGATGTACATTCAAGTCCGGCAGGGAGCTATCACCCAATTCTTCATCTGAGAGGAATTTTGTTTAATTTTCAGACATACAACCAGGCCAAAAATCACAGGTAAAACTAGGTTTATACTTTCTTCCAAAGATGAAAGGAAAGAAGAATTCTAGATAACTTTACTCAACTTTCTTCTTACCCCTGGTCCAATAACAAAACTCAAAATAAAATTATGCATAGCTGCACACACTAGCTCTAACATTTCCTCAATTTAGTCCCCAAACATCTCAGGAATATCCTTTTTGGGTAAAAAATACACGACACAGACAAGCACAAACCCAAAAATATTGCAGCCAAGCCAAATACAAAGTCATAAAACTAAAACATACACTGAGACTAAAACCATAGTGTAAAACAATTTACCTTCATAATCAGAACCGGAATCAGAACCAGAAACTATATCCGAATCAGACGACATAACACAAACACCTTTGTCTTTGTTGTTACTGCACCGACTCTTGGTTTCATCTTCCGCAACAGCATCGTCCTTAGGCTCATTCCCTGTTTTTCCCCATTCACAAATCACAATGTTAACAACACCTTGGTTGATTTAAAAAAAACAAAACGTAACCAATAAACCACCACACTGTGTGGCTTCTTCAACACTATTGACCGTTAGCATCGGCGCCACTCTTCTTTTCAAAACTTCCACACAAACTATCAACTCACATTTCGAACATACAAAACAATAATGCAAAAAGAAAAAGAAATAGAATCAAGCATCAAACAAGAAAAGGACATCAAAAGGTCTACATCTAAACATGCAGTAGATAAATTGAAACATAGAGTTCCGAAACCGACATAAAAAGAAGGAAGAAGAGAAAATAAGTTGAAGAATTAAGAATACCAGAAACTGTGGTATTGGAAAGGCGCCGACGAGAACGAAGCTCCATTAACGCACGTAGATAAAAGTTAGGGTTTCGAATCGAAAAACGGTTTGCAAGAATCGAGTGACGAAGATGATTGTACAGTGAGAAACAGTGTTCGTTTTCCCTTTCTCCCTTATCTCTCTCTGTGGAGAAGGAATGGATTGTGCCTACGGTTCGGTTTGGTGACTGAAACGGCGGGAAGTGAGCCCCTTATGTACACAGTAACGAAGCGCCACGCACGAAGTTCAACGTCAGGGGTTGTAATCCTCTGCGGCACTGATCACTGTGGAAGGGAGAATGAACTCATGAACCGACAGGTGAATGCTCTCACGCTATGATGACACCGGGATACGGTCCACGCAATCAACGGTTTGATTTAAGTGCATTAAGTGATCGTGGTGTTCGCTTATATCAACGGTGTGCATGCTATTGCAACTTTTCTCTGGTGACGCGTGCGTCCTTCAGATACAGTGGAGTTTGTTTTTTTCTTTCTTCCACACCAACTTTTTCCTTATTGAAAATTTGAATATTGGGATTCACATGGTGTGAGGCTTCTGCATTCACACCATTCCTCTATCCACATAATTAATGAATGAAAAAAAAAAAAAAAAGTTTCACTTCATATAATTATCCACCAAAATCTACTTTTTAAATTAACTTTACCTAAATATAGCCAAACTTGAAAGTTGACCATTATATGCGTGGAAAAAAATAATAAGGAGAATAATTATATTCTAGAAATTGTAGTGAACTTATATTTTTTTCCTTTTAAAGATTGTTTTTTGTTTAATTGTAAAAAATATGATAATGTTGTTAAAGACCTAATATTGTTCTTATTAATTTATATGAAATGAGTTATTGTTGTTATAATAGTAGTATGTCATTCAACCATCAAAATAACCTTCTCAAGCATAACTAACAATAAGTATAATGGTCAATGAATTGAATAGACCCAGTTTGAATATACAGGTGAAAAAACTCAAAACTCTGAAAAACCATTAAAATAAATGGAGTTATAATTTTGACTGGCCAGGTTTTTCATTTCTAGCATTTATTATCCTTGTTATTAGAAAGGTTGTGGACTTAAGCATGGAAAGAAATACATTATGCAGATCATTTTTCACCTAATGCATGACTATAGTATATTGAAGAATATCAACCAAGATGTTTTCACACAATAAACCACAACCTTCATAAGCTTGTTAATAAAGAAAAAAAGTAACAAAAAACAAAATAGTTGAAGAAAAAAGAAGTCAATTATCAGGCATGATAGAAGGTAAAAGAAAAGAAGCTTTTGTTATCAACTTTTTTTTAGTTAACTTTTGTAAAGTGTTGTGTTACAGAAGAAGGAGAAAACTGTATAAAAAAAAAGAGTTTTGTAAAATTTGTAATTATTTGTAAGTATATTTATTATTTTCAAAAATATTAATGAGATATTGACTAATATTTCTATTTAAAAGTATAATAAACTATGTTTCAAGTTAATTGCATTTGATGAAAAAGATGTTGCAAGTTAATATTGGTTTGAGATTAAATTAAACTAGCAATTCCAGATAGTTAATTAATTCAATTAACAAGACGCCATGTCTCCTACCAAAGAAAACAAAAATCACACATGTTTTGTAGTATTTTTATACATTAATAATATTCAATTTATAAAAAAGAATATTATATAAATTTGAAATTTGAAAAAAAAGAATATATCAATCAAACTAAACTAATCCAGTTTTTTTCATATTGTTTTTAAATAGAGTCATTCGATAACTTGAGAAATAATTAAAAAATTAGAAAAAAAATTGTGTAAATCATATTTCAGTAGTACAAAATTAATGAATAATATCAATACCATAATTTCAAGATTAGAACCATAAAAATTAAAAACAACTTAAAAAAAAAACTAAAGTTGCATAGAAACTCTTATCATAAAAAAAAAAAAAAAAAAGTGTTAGTATCTTGAAGTAAAAAAAATTGGTTTATCTTATAAGTCAAGTTATAATTTTAAGATATCTTGAGCTTTTTTTAAAAACAATGAAGAGAGATTCTGTTAGAGAATATTTTTCAACATTCAAGTCAATAAGATAATAAAGAATTATAAATACATAAATGAGCACAAAAATTTAATGACTACTCTTTATAGGATTGATATATATATTTATAGATTTTTTTGGCTGGGACTAAGGTATTAAAATAATATTTAAAATAAATAAGAGATATGATTTATTATTAAATATTTATCATTCAATTAATTATTATTATGATATAAATATTCAAGTTATATGATTGTATTTTATTTGTGTGAATTTTCAATTTAATTGGACTGTATCCGATTTGATTGAGTTTTATATTATTATGTATATCTCGGTAGGTTTTGGATATGGTAGACACAAAAGTCTTCCAATTTCAAAATCTATAAATGAGGTACAAGTGGACTGATTTGATGGATAAATGAGATTTAGTATTTTATATGTGTTTCATTGGATTATTTTGATCTAATGATATTTTATGTGTTGTGAGTTAGAGATAGTTGTTTATTTTCAAATGATTTGTTGGATCATGTTGGTCTCTTTAAAGATATTTTGTATAACTCTGTTTCAATAATTGATGATTGTTTGATTTCAGTTATGTATGATCACTATTAGGTATAGGTCGAGAATATGTATTTAACAACAAAAAAGAAATTACTCCCATTAAACTTCTCTAATTTGATATTTTGTTCTCATGGATTTAAAATTAACTTATGAATGCATTTCTCATTGTGAATAGTATTGTGTGAATAGTATTGTCTAATAGAACAATACTGATAACTAGTACATCAAGTAAGTTCCCAATTAAGAGAAGTGGGTCACCAATGGACACACTTTAAATACCAAGTCTTTATTTGTCATAACCATAACTTTCTCACAAATGCAGTAACAAGAATAATTCATTTCTATGTGATATATATATATATATATGGTTAGTTACAATCACAAAGCATATTTAGATCTTTTTTGCAGCAACTCACAAAAAATTAAAAGAATAACTTACGCTTCAGAGGTCCATCTCAAGATACAATGATAATAATGTAACAATTCTACTACTAGTGAGTACTATACTACTAGTGAGTACTATAAGACTTATGGTTCAAGAACAATTTTACTCATGTTTCACGGTGGGTTAGAAGATTCTGCGACACTCGAACCGGTAAGAGCACAATCAATTATTGAAATTTTGGATTCAATAAAAAAATTAAATTAATTTATTTTTTTATTCAATTTTATTTTAGAATGATTAACCATAACACTAATCACAGTCCTAGTTGGTCTAGGGCCAAAACAAATTGTAATTTTATATTGCTTACCTTATTTTTGCAAGATAAAGATTTTTTTAACCTATTTATTTAAAAAATATTTTTTAAATAAAAATAATATATTATAAAAATAAACAAATAAAGTTTCAAAATAAAATACTTTCAAACAATAAATAATTTTTGTAAGATATATTTTTTCTTTTCATTATCTCTCTTACATCCAAACCTTTCACTTTCTTTTTCTAAGATTTTTTTTTTATATTCATCTCTTTAAATCTCGCTCTTTTAGAGAACGATTTCACTCAACACTAGTTGGCAAATTTTGAAAGTCATCTCAATTGAACACAGACATGGTCAGAGCTTAGGTATTGAACGTTTTCCTCACCTGATCAAGTAGTTATTGAAAATATAAAGTCTAAGTACAGGAAGCTAACAGGATCAAAATAAAGCTTCTCCTTGTAAATATCCTTGTAGTGTGACCATTCTTTGTATTATAAATATAAAAGTACCTTGAGTTGCACATTGAGTCTAAAGTTTGGGGATGTGATGTTCTCCAGTAACTTGAGAAAGTATGAAGGACATCAATTGCATCCACACTTGACCTTTTCTAGTTCCAAAGAATTGTAGAGCATCCTTTGCATCTCTCTTTGACGTGTTCCTAGTAAGTATGTAGAATTATGAGCAACATCAATTCTATGTGCATTCAATGTTTCCCATGATCATGTCAACTTTATAACTTCAACTGAATCACTAAGTAAGAATATAGTATGATACCTTGTCTCAGCAAAGACAAATGTGTTTAAGTGAAGGTATCGTTTAATTCACTTTATTAAGTTTTTCATTTACTATCCCGCTCAGCGGAACTATTTTTACTTAAGTTGAAATATCATATAATGCCTCAATCGAAGACATCTTTACTTGGCATGTCTAATTCTATTTGTTGTGTATATGCGGTTTTATACAACTGTGCTTAGTTATGTGTTTGGATTGTTGTTGTTTCAATTCAATGTATAGTGATGTATACATATTTTGCATGAAATGACATACTAGTGTATAAAATATGATTTTGAGGTCACAAATATGAGATTATATGTTAACCATAATTGTTCGTTGGTATTAAATAAAATAATTCCATAACAAAGATAGATTTCCTGGTACATGTCACGTAAACTAACACATCTAGTGATGAGAAGATAAAAAGGATTTTATTGTATGGTCAAGATCACATGTTGGAGTCTAAAAGAGTACATCATAACACATGTTGAATTTTGGATAAGGATACACTTTAAACACACCCTAATCTATGTAGTTAAAGTTGCATACCTAAGGTGCTAAAATGAGTCAAGTGTTAAATCCCTAGTAGATAATGCTTGATATGAATCTTCCTCGTAACATGGATCCGTGAGTGATTTATATGTATGTGTAAATGTGTATGATAAAAAAGATTTTATGTGATTATGTGGTTCAATATTAAATTCCATAAACTTAGAATTGTAGGTTTCTTATAGATCATTTTAATACCTTACTCTTGTGTTGGTTGTTGTCAATGTGATAACCTATTATGACTATATTAGGTACAAGAGCATATTCAGGTACAATGACACTACATACAATGAAACTACATCTGGATGTAAGGTTTTGATATCTTATACAAATAATATATATATATATATATATATATTTAATGTTTAACCTTGTGTTATTATACCACCTCTCTATTGAATTCAACTCTATTAAACATTTTATCCAATTGTTATACCTTTCACAACTTACCAATAATAAAATTTATCGTATAAATAAATAGTTTATGGATGATATCACACCTAAAATAAAGTGAAAGGAAATTTAACTTCTATCATTCATAACATTTAATATAAATAAAACAGTTTAAATATGAAAACAAATGTCATATAGATGAATTAATTTTTAATCACAACTTTACTAAATTACCTTAAATAATTGGAAAAACTAAATGACTTCGGATAACCAAAAGCAAAATGGGTTGGACCATTTACCACTAAATTGCTAAAGTAATTAGTATTTTTATCGATTTAGGCAACCAAATATACGATAAGTTGAGTTAGATTAAAGTTTTTCTTAATTAAAATTAAAAAGAAACTAATTTATAGGTTTAAAAGTTTGTATTATATTATTTAAAAAAATATAAGTATAGCACGATATAATGTGAATAATACCTTCTAAAAATAAAAATATTAGTGTTAGAGATTTCACATGAATTAAAGATAAAATAATTTTATAATATATAATTAAATATAAATATAATATATATATATATATATATATATATATATATAATAAAATTCAAAAAAAAAATTACGAAACCCATTAATTTTCTAACCATATTTCTTCTTCAAGTAGGCATATATTCTATATTGGTACCATACTTAACGAGTTGTATTCAAGGATATAAATTGCAAAGATTTAATATGCCATGTATGAACTTATAAAATTTTATTACCCTACCTTACATAAAAAATATTAAAATAATTTATTATATTTTAACATTATTTAATTTTTTATTTTGTTTACACTAAACACAAGATATAATTATACATTGTGTTATTATTATCTTTTCATGTTCTTATTTTATCATATATATATATATA
>Ga0209489_100816_pt1 | contig 62147 bp, 24 predicted proteins | sample SiratrowhiteBW_FD_187527 | JGI IMG/M metagenome (GOLD analysis project Ga0209489, IMG submission 187527) | Root nodule microbial communities of legume samples collected from California, USA - Siratro white BW (SPAdes) (version 2) | ecosystem: Host-associated > Plants > Roots > Nodule | place... | reverse complement strand
TTTTTTTTTTTTTTTTTTCTTTTTAAAGACTTACGGGGTTACATAAGATGTTCTTAGACATAAGCAATGAATATATTAGTTAATAACTAAGTTTTTTTTTCTAAAATGATCTTACAATTTTCTATATTTCAATCTTTGCAATTGTCGCACATTTAATCGGACAATTATTACATTCTTCTATAGCGGAAGTAACAAGATATGTTCTTCATGAATACTTAAAATTATAAGGGGTTACTTTTCTACCTAATCGGTAGTTTGTAATGAATACTTAACCAAAAATGGAAGAATTTAGATTCATATGAGTATTTGTTTCAAGTAATATGAAAATAAAATTGTAATTACTGAATTGGAAGAATTAGTCAAGTTAAAACCTTATCAAAAAACCTAAATTGCCACATAAAGTGATTGGAGGGAGTAAGAAAAGTATCATTATTATATTTTGTCATATAATTGAAGGATTTAATAAATATCACATACTCTAATTAGGTATTACTGATTACAACCTCCAGAATCAACTACAGGGAAAATTGACTGCAGGTAAAATTAACTACTTTTACATTGATTAATAATAGTAGCTAAATTTATTTAATATTCATGCTTTTATACAATAAAAGGAAGTACTTTTCCAAAGTTACTCTCAAATTATATTCATTATATTTTAGTCACAACTGAAACAAATGAGTCATGATATCAGTAACCGCAGTGTAAGGACCCTGGAGGATGAATTCAGATCTATACAATTAGCATAGAAAAGATGCATAGCACAGTAACAAATTAGTTTCTAGAAACACAGATATGATATAAAGATCTAGCCTTCAAATAAACATCACCCTTAACCGGGTAAAAAATATGAATGTTAATATCACGGTCATTCCCTACAACAATAATTATACAAGTGGCTCTCAAAATTTTCCCCTTAAAATCAAGAATAGGGTAAGATGATCAAAAGTCACTCGACTAATATAAGTCAAGGCCAAGATGCAGGCCATGCTTAAAGAATAACATGGTTAATTATTATAGCAACCCTTGACAAAAAGGTATTTGGAAGCAAGCTTCTGCTAAGGAACTTCCAAGCTGTATCTATGTCTTCACATTGAATTCCCTCATCTGTTTATCAAATGAAACAGATAAGATTAGACATGAACCAGGAAGATAAGATAATGAAAGTATAGGCATTTGCTTAGATGAGAACAAACATGTGGTATAGCACATTACATAAATTTTGGATTTGTTTCGTAAATCAAAAATGAAAATCTTACATGGAGTGAGAAAAATTACATGGGAGGTTGCACTAGTATGATTAATACACATGCATAACAGCAGAAAAAGAAAAGGATTACTGCTAAAGCATTTTTTGATTAGGTGGAATTAGCTACATGAACTAAAAAGGCCTTTGTGTTCCGATTAATACCAAATGCCTCACGTAGGCCCTATAGATATAACTTATAAGTCTATCTCAAGTGTTTTTCTAAGCTTTTATTGATCTTCCTCTAATCTATTTAGTGGACTATCACCTATCATACTCAAATACAATATGATGTCCATCTCACCTCATAAGTCTATTTTGTTGGACTAAGTCAAAAGTCCAAATTTTAAAATAATATTGAAAATAACATGTTAGCTCTGGAAGGAGTCACATGAATAAAGTTTAAGAACGCTTTTGAAGATTTTCGCATGACAAAAACCAATACATCGTATAGTTGAAAAGATTTCTAAATTGATTTTCGAAAACAACTTGTAAATGATACGAAAGATAGTCGAGGCTTATACAAGTGTAATAATACAAGTGTGATAGACAAAGCAATGAAACACTTCCTTTTATACTAGTTCACCCTCACATTAGATTACTTTTAGTTTTCTTTTACAAACTATAAAGGATTCCACTAATTAAATGATTACAAGCATTCTATGTTATTTTTGGTTTACAATGAGCACAAAAGTAACTCCTTACTATCCCCTTTACCTTCCCCTAAGATAAAGAAAACAAGTACTCTTCACTAAGTCGATTTTGGCTTTCTCGAGTATTTCTATAGTTAGTCACTCCTAGCTACAACAAAAAAGTTGTTTTAGATACAAGGATAACTCTAAAAATAGAAGATCGCTAAAAAGGGAGGATAATAAGCACCCCTTGCTAAAAGATATTACAAATTGAAAGTTTTACAAATACGGTACTCTCTCTATATCATCTATAAGACATTCTATAATCCAACACTTAATAACTTGAAGTAATAGCACATGCAACGTACATTGATATTCTACTTAACATTGTTAGTTTGTTTTGAAAGATGGGGTTTCTATATATAGGCATTTGTGACTCGTGTGCAAATCTTTTGTTGTATGTCAGAGTTGTAGTAGGGGTTGGTAGCCTTTTAGCTAACATAGATTTGTGTTGCACTCTTTCGAAGTACCTTTCGCACTAAGCATCCCTTGTACTGACAAAACCAAACTTAGCATAGAACTACAATAGGTTGTTGGTCTGGTGTGTCAGAGACTTTGTTGAGACGTGAGTCAATGTGTTGATGACTTCTTAAGACAATGTCACAAATTTAAACTGGATTTGTGTCTTGTGAGCTTCGTCTTGATGCGTCTTTTGTTAGATGTCTTTCTGACGAACGTCCTCTAGAAGTCATATGAGGAAAGACGGTTTAATGAATTACCAAAGGCTTGCCTTCTTTTCACTTGATGGTCTTGTAGATCACTCCAACGAGTGCGCTTAAAATAAACATATTAATTCATCAACACGGTCATTTAAATGGGAAAATATATCTAGCATAATCCACAAATATGTATCCATAGAGCACCCAGCACATCAATATCAGATTGAACAAATAAAATGGATAGAAGACAATGTATTCTTTCAACCTATACCATTGTGCTTTTTATTGATGTGTGTGTTTCTATCTATCTATCTATCTATCTATCTATCTATCTATCTATCTATCTATCTATCTATCTATCTATCTATCTATAGATAGATAGATAGATAGATAGATAGATAGATAGATATATGTATGTATATATAGATATATATATATGTGTATATATAGATTTATATATATGCATGTATGTATATAGATATAGATACAAAAAGAGGCAAGATACTTGTCTAAAACCCTAATCCTAAAGCTGAGTATACACAAAGGAAATATTAAATAATACTACATTTCAACACTCCCCTCATGCTAGAGAATATAGATCATATGTCTACAAGTTGGTCATTAGAGCTAACAAACTTAGTAATAAGATCCTTGGAAACAAGCTTCTCTCTAATAAAATGCCAATTAATCTATATATGTTTAATTCTTTCATGAAACAGTGGATTGGAGGCAACAAAACACTAAATGACTAATAAGATAACAATATCATCACCATAGACCATAAGATAAACACATTTTCCTGGAGAAATATTGAATGATCTGCCTCACTCTGTTTCAATCCAAAAATCTACAGAATATGACTGAACTTACCAAACCTAGCTCAATGTGATTGCTCCAAGTCAAAGAGACCGATGTAATTTACAAACTATATCAGACTCCCCCTTAACAACAAATCCAAGAGGTTATTTCATGTAGATCTCCTCCTCCAGTGCCATGACAAAAGACACTCTTAATGTCAAGTTGGAGAAGAGGCTAGTGGTACATGGCAACCTCAGCAAGGAAAGGACAAACAATGTTACTGACCAAAACAATGTTAGTCTTGGCCACCGGAGAAAAAGTATCACAAGCATCAAGACCATAAATCTGAGTGTATCCCTTAGTTACTAAACGAGCTTTGAGACGATCTACTTCACCAGTAGAGCCAACCTTAATAGTATAGACCCATCTATAACCTACAGGCTTCTTACCAGGAGGAATTGGGACAAGCTTCCAAATACCACTATGTTCAAGTGCATGCATTTCATCAATCATAGATTGTCACTATGTAGGGTGACCAAGTGCCTCATGAACATTGTTAGGAACAGTAATGGTGGACAAGGAGAAAACAAAAGGGGAATATGAAGGAGACAAACAATGACAACTTAAGAAATGGATATGCATTATGAGTAGATCAAATATCTTTTCTAAGAGCAATGGACCAAGCATGATTAGAGTCAAGAGAAGGTGATCGATGAAGATGAAGGATCCACGGTATGGGAATCTAGTGGTTAAGGATCTGATTCCCGGGTATCTTCAAGCCAGAATGAAGGAGTTTAGTTCCCGATGGTGGTATATGAGAAGAGGTGGTGGAACAATGTCATCTACACTTCGAGCTTGAGTTTGAGAGGAAGGAACAATAAATGGATAACAAGATGGTACAAGAAGGAGTTATTGAACAAGCGAAGAATGTTCCACAAATGGCAACAAAAAAGGTGTGTCCTCCAAGAAGGAAACATAGACATATAATACCTTCTATTTGAGAGAGAATAACATTTACACCTTTTCTGAAGATGAGAATATCCCAAGAAGACACACTTAATAGCCTTTGTAGAAAGCTTGCCAAGATATGGAGAGACATTATTAACAAAATAAGTACAGTCAAACACATGTGGAGAGATTGATAGAGGGTCATTATAAAGGGGGAACTTTACTTTTAAGAGAGGAAAAAGACATCCTATTGATTAGGAAAATAAGAACTACATTTCCCCCATGCTGAACAAAAACATTAGCATTTAGCATTAGAGAACATTCAATTTCAATAAAATGTTTAATTTTCGTCTCTACTATACCATTTTGTTGTGGAGTCCGAGGACATGTTGACTGATGTAAAATTCCTTGGAAAGACAAGGATGAAGAGAAATGTAGCAAAAAGAATACTCCTCACATCCTCTTTGATTCTTCTCTTGCCAACAACTTCAAATTGTACAAAGTATAATATTGGTCATCCACGTCATTGTATTGCAAAAAATATTCTGAATACCTTAATCTTGTTTGTCCTTCATAAAATAACTTGTGAAAATAACTCTTCCATCTCATGTGAATATAACAGTCAGAAGCTAACACTTTACCTTCTTTGCTCCAAATGCATTACACACTATTTGAGTCTGGTGTTTTTCTTTTTCTTCCCAAAGGCAAGCCTATATACACCCACGTTTTTGGTGCTTAAGATTGGTATAATCATTCAAAAGTTTCACATAATTAAGGCAAGCCTATATGCATGAGACTTTTTTTCCATTAGGTCCAAAGCCTCTTGATTCGCCAAGTGCATCATCAGCTACCTTCTGAATCCATCACTTTTTTCTAATTCCACAAACCATTAGCACTCCCTTATGCGTACCAAATCTCTTCAGAAATATTCATCTAAAATCATTTACTTTCCATCCTTCAATTGGCACTAAATCCTTAGGCTTCTGTTGTGGCAATCACTCATTACCCTCGTCCCAACAAGTACATCAAGAATCCCTTGCTCATTTATCACCGCACTTAAGCACTAAAGCAGCAGAACTTTCTTCCCCACTGTAGTATAGCCACATAGCAACATAAGTGTTACCACACTTCTTAAAGTCATGGTTTGCTTGATCCTCCTTAGGCAACCCCCAAACCAGAAATCCCCACACATTAAAAAGATAAGGAAATTAAAAACAAAACCTGGAATGTAAATAACTTAATTTTCGATTACACAACGGAATGACCAAAATAGGTCCACAAGCAGAATATCTCAGAAATATTTAGAATATGAGAAATCTAACTTCATTGACTAGCCCGACATTGAATAATCGGTGTAAGAAAAGAGTGTCATCATAAAAAGCCAAACTTAATGCATTTCCTTTCCCCCATAACTAACTTATGTTTCCTCTGCACTTCTATGTCCCAAACAAAGATCATTATTTCTATCAAATAGCACTTAGCAGTCAGCAATCGAAAATGGTATATGCTATACGCCTTAGCTATAAAACTTAAATTCATGTACACTTAATGCAGCAGACTTAATATAGATCACTTGCCTTAGCTATAAGAGTTAAATTTATACACACTGTTAATATAAAACTTTTTTTACAAAAGCATAGTGACAATGACTTTTTTATCTTAATAAAATGGATTTTCCAATTTAATAAAATTTGGTAACCAGTCCAAAAGTCCTTTTTTTTTTTTTTTTCCTTTCTTATGTCATCTCTAACTGTGATTCTGGTCACAACAAGCATCCTATTCATTAAAATGGTGTAGGCAAAAGATAAATTCTTACAAGTTGTCTGTAAAATAGTTTACTAAAAGTGTATATAAAATAGACTTGTCCAATTATAAAATTTGATAAAAACATGATGTATAAAGACACTTAAAAAGATGGAGATCACAATTAAACAAATTAAAATATTTGTTTGTTACCAAGCATAGATATAACTAACCAAGGCTTTTGGAAACCAACCTCTTTTAGCCATGAATAGATTTGCCAACACCGTGCTGGTGCATGAGCAACTGCAACAAAACATCAACCAAAAGAACCACGGCATTTTGACGATCCACACAAGCATTTCTTTCTTCCTTGGGGTGCACTGCTACCATCACCATGATCAGAACAACCATAATCATATGTTAACTCTGTCATTGGAGGAATGTGTCTAAGGGCAAAAAATGCAATGTGAAGAAAGTATTGATTATTTTCTGCATACAAGACTGGCTGCCAGAAAACATTAGGGGAGCAACTATGATTCATGTATCTAGCCACATTCCCAAAATTTTTAGAACTGATAATTAGAGGAGACGGTATAGTATAATCCTCAGTAGTGACATTTGAGCTTATTTCCTCCAATAAGCTAGGCTCATAATTCCATTTGAATGGATTGTAAATACGACTTGTATCAAAAACATACTCATTTTCATTGGCTCTATCAATTACTTCTCCTGCATACTCACAAATAAAAGTACCAGCACGTATAGGATCAAATGATCTAAGTCCCCACCCTCTATTTTCGGTTTTGAAAACTTCCATTTGGTGCTTCAAACCTGTCTGCGATACTCGATTCTTGCAGTTAGGAAAGCACTTACACATTGGGCCACACTCATGAACCAATGGTCTCCGACTCACTAGAATACCATTTGCAATATATGGAAAGTCACCTTCATTTCTTTGGATGCAAGAGCAGCTCAAATCACCAGGGACACATGTTTTGTTACAGTTGCAGCCATATGAAGATTGCACTAAACTGAAAGGTTTTGAATCTCTGAGAGAATTGGAATAGGTGAAAAAAGAAGGCCCCTTCTCGTTATCAACATCATTGACAAGTGATACAGGAATACTCTCAACTCCTGTGGAGAGGTCAGCAAGAATAAGGCCAGTCCTTGAAGATGAACCTGTCTTCCACTTCTGAATTGATTTCCAAACACCAAAAGCACTAGGCTGACCAGGCAATCTAACAAACTTGTACTTGAACACACCACCACCAGACTTCCCTTTTTCTATCCAAGAACTTTGGATTTTATACAGACCATCATAGACATAGACTTTTGCACTTTTATTCACACTATCTCTCAACCCCCGAATGACTCTTACTTCATTCTGTCGGTGTGAACTTTTATCCAAAGCAAGATTACCCCTCTGAAGCTTCTGATCAACCGCATGCTTGTCTTTCTTGTTGAAGTTCTCACCCTGACCAGTATAAATTAAAACATCCTCATCCTCTGCATCATTATCATACACTCCTGAAGAGACAATGCTCAAAGCCACCGGTTCCTCCTGAAGCTCATCCTTGGCAATCATGTAGTCAATTCCACTCATTGACTGGCCATGCAAACCCACATGACACATTTCCATCCGCAAAAAGAAAACATCCCCAATCTCAACCCCAGGCACTGCTCCTACTCTCCTCCTCATGTTTGTGCGAAACCCTTTGTTTGTCATCACATTGCTTGCTCTCAAATCTGGGCGCTTGGTCCCCATTATTGTGTTCAACTCCTTGGACTCTTCAAGTTGGCAGAGCCTTCTCCGAAGAGAATCAAAAGTCATGAGCACAAGATTCACCACTTCCCTATCACCATCATCCCTTTGGGCCATGCTGATACCACCAACCCCAGAAATGGAAACAAGATCCTGACTTTTCGTACGCTTTTTCTGGGATGATTTGCAGCTCTTCATAGGCTTCGTAGAAGGCTTTGGGCTATCGTCGACACTCTTACCATTCACATCCTCCATATTGGTGCCTCCATTGACTCCGCGAGGGCTTTCTTCTTCATCTAGTGGCTTCCTGAAGGCCCTTATTGGTGCTGGCATAGGAGGTGGCGATGGCTGAGACTCTTGGGGTTCCTCAAACAAAACAAATGGAGGAAACCCAGATGGGTACCGTCTTGAGGCAGAAAGATGAAGGGATTTTGGTAACACAGGTGCCAAACTACGCAGGGGTTTAACCTCCACAATCCTAGTTCTATCAACCAAACCAGAACCAGAACCAGAACCAGAACCAGAACCAGAACCAGGAACAGAGTTTTCGCATAACCCTTCTTCCATTACACACACTTTGACACAAAGAACGCAAAATCAAGATTCACAAACTGAAAAAGGTTTTTTCTTTTCTAACCTTCAAATATGAACCACGCCAACTCTTTACATAGTTTTCCCTGTACAAATCAAACTATCGACCAAGAAGAAAAAGTCTAACCTTTTAGTGTAGAGGGGCGATGAAACCCTGAAGCTGAAGATGATGATGTTTAGGAAATTATTAACTGGAAAACCCAAAAAGGGAATGGAGGCAAAAGAGAAACTTTAAGAAAAACATAATGAAGTACAATAAAAAGATGGGTTTGAAAAACCGTCATTTATGTTGGTATTAATGCAACGTATCCTCTTAATAAATTAACTAAGTAATAATTGTTAAATATGTATGGTAATTATAGAAGAGATCTCTAAAATTCTAAATTATACAGATAAAATATAGGAAATAATATGTAATTGTTAATTCTTCTAATATTTCCTAAAACTCTAAATGTTAGACATTGGAATTTTGCTTTTCCATGTAAAAAATAACTGAGATTGATATTTTTAGTGTGAAAATAAAATTTGTGACAATGTCAAGTGGTGTTTAATTATCACAAACATATAGATGTGGAATAATCAATGATGACCCCCAAGAAAATTAAGTAAGAATTGATTGTCTCTTAGTTTTCCAAGAAACAAGATTCCTAACATAATATAGTAGACAATCTTAAGTTAAAGAGTAATTAGTCCTTTCTATATTGTTATAAGGTAAAGGTACACTCTTAGCCAAAACCCTAGAAACATACTATTAAATTTCACTAGGAAGAAGCCAAAAACAAAATAAAATGAGGGGTTTAATTAGAGGGTTGATTCAACTCTTTGGATTTAATTTTTGGATGTTTTAGGTCCCACATTCTTTAACTCATGAAGCATAAAAAACTTATACATCTATAAATTAGATTGTTTGGCCCTTATAACACTTATCTTGAAATTGAATTATAATTAATGATTATTTTATAATTTTCTTATTCTTTTAAAGTCATTAATATGGGAGTAATATTTTCCTAATTACTCTTCAAGAAACTTATTGGAAGAGAAAAATTTCTTTTAAAGACTTAGAGATAGATTGTGAGATAAAGCTTGTAACAATTCAAATGAGCAAATTTAAGTCCTAACAAAAGCTAATTGGTGATTTATATAATAGGACAAGGTTTTGCACTAAGCAAAATGACCTTAAAGATAATATCAAGCTCATATTTATGCTGAGAAAAAAACAAGTCAAGAATAATCTCAATACCAAACAAATTTCAACACTCCTAGATCTTTCATGCGAAAGCAAGTGTTAATATAATCTTTGAAATTAACAACAGTTGTAGAATCATTTCTAAAAACGACCAAGTCATTGATATACAATAGAATATGAAGAATTATACCATGTCATTCAAGAGAGAACAATGGATAATCAACATATGATTGAATAAAGATAAATGACTTCAAAATATAAACAAGCTCAGAGAACTAGTTGTGAGGGACCTGACGCAAATAGTATAAAGATCTCCACAAAATAAATAAATCTTCCCTAGAGAGCCACCAAAAAATCCAAAAGAAGTGACATATATACTTCTTTACCAAGATCATCATGAAGAAATGCATTGTGAACATTCATTTGATGAAGTTTGAAACTACAAACAATGACAACTACAAGGAACACTTGAACAAAGACCATATTAGCAATTGACAACTAAACAAAGGTCTTGTTGGAGTGAATACCTTAAACTTGATTTTTGTCAATAATAACAAGACATGTTTTGTCTCATTCTAAAGTTCCATCAAAGTTATTTAATTTTCTACACCCAATAGTTTTCTTTGCAGGATGTATTTTATTTTTTTTTTCAAGAGCCTCAGTCTTCTTGCACATGGCATCATGCTAAGAAGCATGTAGCGTCATGTCCTAGAGATATTCTAGTTAAAAAATGAGTATTCAACACAAAAATCATTACAAGTCACATAATTAACTATGGGATAAAGGGTACATAAAGATAGAGATTGAGTAGATAAGAAGCAGATAGGCCTAGACATCATGTCATATGATGAGTGTAGTCGCACAATCATAATAATGGTTGGTGATCTCTTGAGTTGTGTTAGATATGACCATTAGAGGAAGTAAAAGAAAGTTAGTGTACCATCAAGAGGAGTAGTAATATGTTCTTCCAACTCAACAAAATTATTTCCCCTTACCTCCAAAGCCTATTAACTAATCCAACCATCGGTCTCGTTAGATGATGAAGGCATATCATGAGTTAGTACAATAGATGTAATGGTTTCACAATTATGAAATAGGTGGCGAAAGTATGGAGTCCAATGATGAATTACAAAATCTATCATATATCGTAAGATGGAGGGAACTAGTAATAGTGAGAATAGAAGTAGAGTGATTATTATAAAGAGAATGATTCTCATATAACACCACATCCTAAGAATTAAATAATTTCTTAATGCCACATCCTTTTTTTCCAAGATGATATAAAGATACACTTACAAAATCCTATCGTGCAACTTTTACAAGAATAAAACTATAAAATTTCTTATACAACTTTTACAAGGATAAATTTACAAATTCTGCATGCTAACTACCCAAGTACTATGTAAGGTTTTATCATGTTTTTACACCCTAGAGACTTATTGAGTTGTGGTGAAAACACTCAAATCGACTATTCACTTTTATAGTAGTTTCTTACTTTTTCATTCTTCATATTATTGTGAACTTTGGTAAATATCCACTTCATAACAACATTATGACGGAGAATGATGAGATATGGAGTTTTACCTTTGAAAATAGATATAAGAATACAATTAATAAGGTAATCAACCATAAGAATTTATTCATTGTAGCTTGAAATCAAATGGCACAAGCTACATAACAGTCTTTCAGCACAAGATATTTCAAGCAACCTACCATGAACATAATAATCTTTTCCATATGTAAATTCAGTTTCATTATCATTATGAATATGTTTCCCCTATTTATTAAAGTGAGTTTGAGTCATTGTACAAAAATTCTTAGTAAGTTTTGTAACCTTAGTCTTACTAGTGATTAAGTAAATCTAAATCCTTATAGAGTGATCATCAACAATAGTTAAAAAATAAGTTACACCACATGAAGATGATACAAACCTCATACAATACAATATAATAACTTTAATCATTTAACTGCATTGTTGAAACTAAGAGGAAATTATACATTAGTCTATGATATCATAAGTTCATCTTTATTTTTGCAACAATCTTATTGTTAATACCAAGACGAAGACCAATTACTTGGCAGTATGGATGTCAAAGACATCAATGCCACATATGATAATAATCTTCCTTTGTTGCATGACATATGTGAACTTTCAAAACCAACGAGCAAAGGCAATCAATCCCATCCCTCTCTTCTCTCACTCCAATTATCATTTTCAAAATATTTTCCTATATCACAACTTTTATTAGTTAATGTGCATACACAATTTAAATCTTTAATCAACTGAGAAAGAAAAGATCAAATTGCAAGTTAATCGAGAACATATAAAACATATTTAATAGTCCTATTCGCACCAAGAAGAATATTAATATGTTCCATGCGAAATCACAATACAAAAAGGAAAAACATATGAGACATCTATAAGCATGTGTTTGTCTCTAGTCATGTGATAAAATGCCCTCATATCACATATCTAATAAGAAAAAGTGTATCCGTGATTGAAAATAAAATTAATATTTAAACAGATTTAAGATAATATTATCTTGGATGTGAAGACAAGTGAACTAAGAAAGAGAACATTAACAACACTACAAATCCTTTGCCACAACCACGTCCTATGATAGAATAAGAGAAACTATCTTCTCCTTTTTCTATTCTCAGTGTTTTTTCCGTTCTCATGTCTTATATTTCATCGTTGTCTTATGTTCCATCATTCAAGATAGACAATAATTTTGAAGCAAGAAGAGACATTATGCCCTTTCCTATTACACTTTGGTCACACCACCTGAACATATTCTAATTCTACTCGTGTTAGAAACATCTCTGTGTATTTCAAAAGCAACTCTATAATATGGTAGCAAAAACAAAATATAATAAAAATGTCAACAAGAATTTGTTTTCCCGCTCACATTGTCCTAATCAATTGTCCAAAAATTGAATGTTAATTATATATAAATTTTTTTACAAGAATTAAATTAGTAATTTTAAATTATGCAACTGAAATATAGGAGATGGATAAATCTATAATTATAGAAATATACAACTGTTAATTATTCTAATAAATTTTCTAAGGATTAAATGTTAACTATGTACGCTATAATTATATATAAGAGATCTCGTAGGAATTATATTTATAATTCCAAATTATAGGTTAGATATAGGAGATAAATATGAAATTCCAAATTATATCTCCTAATACATAATTCATAAGAAATTGAATCTAAAGACTGAAGTTTTACCAGTAAAACTGAATATATTCGTAAGTAAAATTCTTAACTAATATTAAGTAAATATTTTCAATATGTGTAGATAATGGGTATATGTATTTTAATTTGTCCATGTAACAGCCAAAAATTCTATAGCATTTGCAATCAAACTCTTATAAATAAATAAAATATATATTTCAAATCATAAAATATTTAATAGATGAAAGATAAATAAAATGAGGAAAGAAGAAATAAGAAGAAAAGAAAAATGAAAAAAAAAAATTAGCTTGGGCAAAAATAATTTCGCCCGAGCGAAGATCTACCTCGCCCGAGCTAGAAATTTGTCGCTTGAGCGAAATCAGTCCAGAGAGCACTCCTAATTTTCACCCGAGCAAAACTACTCTCGCTTGGGTGAAAACACTCGAAAGAGCATCTTATTTTGCTTACGAAGGGCTCGCTCATGCGAGCTTCATCTCGCTCGGGCGAGACTTGCAGAGTGAACTTTTCTGCAAATGTCGCTTGAGCGAGATTCTTCTACTTGAGTGAGACTATCTAAAAATATTCTCAATTAAACTAACTTTTGTCTGCTAAGTATTACCATCCATTTAAGGTTCAAAATACTACATAAAGTATTCAGCTACATCAAACTTATCTACGACTATCTACATGACAAAAAGAGTGACCATTCCAAGGTCATAAAGTCTTTAACTACATCAAAACATATATACAAGTATATACAAGACAAAAGGAACATCAATTTAAGGACATATCATCTTTAACGTGCTCCAAGACCTGCATCTACACCTGCTCGTGTACATAGTACAGTCATCACAGTTCATACAACAACATGAAAAACAAGGGTAAGCTAGTAAAATTGAAAGTTTATAACATACTAAATACATGCAAATAGAGTCATTAGAATTTCTTTAAAGTCTAGCATATCAAGTTTCAATACAAGTTTTTCTTTTTCATTTCAAGTGCTCATGTCAAACATCATACATAAAGGTCTCACATAGACCACATCAATACATATAGGTCACATATAGACCTATCACTCATTAAGTATGTTCCTATCAAAGACTAACATCTAATCCAATACCCAAGACTTAGAGTCACCAAATCTAAGAGAAAGGATTAATCTAATACCCAAGACTTAGACTACCAGCGAATCTGAGAAAGGACTAATCCAATAGCCAAGACTTAGACTGTCATCGAACCTAAGAGAAAGAATTAAGGTAAATTCAAACATCCAATACCGAGTGTCTACTAGCGGTCCCGGTGTGTATGAAATCCCTCACAGCTTCTCACCACCTGATGTCTTAGTCTATGTGACTTAGATCATCAGTGAAGCTTGAAGATCTCTGTTACATAGGCATGCTATACTTAATGTACACAAACAAGCACATCTCATACATTATCCCAAAATGTATGGTGGCAATTTCATCATTCCATCATTCACATCAATATTATTTCAATCCACAAATCATATTATGCAAGTATCTTCTCATTATCAAAACAATTCTTAATTACTCAAAACATAGTTAAGTTAGTCACACTAAGTCAAAATAAACAATCAAATTCATTCAATGCTCAAGGATCAGTCAGACCTGCAAGAAAGACTTAAGCATTGATAATCACATATTCAAATCTTCTGTCCTATAGGTCTATTTAAAGTAACTAACTAGTATAAAAATAAGTTACTAGCTTCCCTTACCTCAAACAACGATCCCCTACCAATTCCTCCGATCAGACAATAATCTCAGTCCAACTTTAGGGATCTAGAACAAGTTTTCCAAATAATACCAACTTTTAGTATAACCTTAATCAAGTTGAGAGGAACACTTTTCTCAACTGTTCCCATCAATATTAATGACAAAAACTTAACGAAAAACAGAAAATAAGGGATCTTTAAAACAAATATGAACTTACCCTATTTGAGATTCTGATCGGTTTGAAATAACCTTAAGATCCCTAGTTACTACGAAACTTGATCAGATTCTAAAATAAATGAAATATGAATAATGAAAATTAAGAAAAAAAAGAGAGAGTTATAGAGGATGAAAGATAGGAGAGAGAGTGCTAAAATAAAAAAAAGGGGACTCTCTTGTTATTATCCCCTTCCTATGTGTGGGTGGGGTTACACTCCATCTCATAATATTTATTATCTATTAATTATTATTAGTAAATTTTATTTGAATATTTTTTAAAATTGAATAATTAAAATAAAACTGTTAATGTTAGAAATATTAATAATTGAAGAATTGCTTAGAATTTATTTAGATCTATGATATTCAAGTTGTTTTGAAAATTATTTTTCTTTTTTAATTTATACTTTGTAGTGTAACTTATTTAAATTTATTTTTTAGAAAATGTTGCACTAATATTTTATATTTTTAAAATGATTTTTATCTAAATTTATATTTAAAGAATTATTTTTAAACCATCTTATTTAAAAATAAATAAAAAAATATTTGCAAGTATTACTTACTCAATAAGGAAATGAGATGATTGATGAGAGGATCTTTAAAATGGAAAAGACAACAGGTAGATTAAGCGTAGTTGTCTCATACACTGTGACCCGTACTTCAGTGTATAAATACATTCAAAGAAAATGCGTTTTGTGGTAAGTGTTAATGTGAAAGTTACTATTTTCGGATTTAAAACTGACAGGAAAATTTGTTAGATTTTATTTCAAATTTTGCTGCTTTCACCTTGTACATGTTTAAATATAATGAATTTTATTCCCAATAAATAACTGTTTTAAATAGGTTAAAGTATACTTTTAGTTCATTTATTGTTTTTAATAATGTTTCGCTTTAACTTACTCGATCAGTTCTTTTAATCGTTTTAATTTAAGGTTTGTCTTGTCTTATTGCTTTTATTTAAAAATTATAAATTTTCATATTAATAATTTTGTGAATTATATTATATTATTAAACTTTTTGTAAATATTTTTTTAATTTAAAATAATGATCAAAATATATATATATGTTCTCATCCAATAATATAAATGAAAGAAAAATACGAATAATTTCAAACAGTAGTAAAAGATATTACACAATAAACTTTTTGCGTTATATTTGTGAAAAAAGTTATATATAATTGATTATATTATATACGTAAATAATAATGAAATGTTTACGATATAATTAATTATATTAGAATTTATAATCAAGTGCTTGAAAATAAATACGAAAATTTATATTAAATTTAAAAACATTAATCTCTTTTAACATAAAAGTATAATAAAATAAATATTTGAAATTAAAATATTAAAATAATAAATAAAATAATATTAATTACTTTAAATTTTGATATTTAATGAAGTGATTTATTTTAATATATTATTATTTTGAAATATAACTTTTTTTGTTAAGATATGACAATAATTCTTTATTTTAATTTAAAATTTATTTTAAGTTTAATTTATATTTTAAAAATTATTTTTATATCAAATTACCTTTAAAAACTTATTTTAGAAATTACTTTTTAAATACTTCTTCACACATAGATTAACTATCATAATACCTATGTCACTAATTAAAATAATTTTACTCTCTCAATAAATAGAATATCCACGCTACAAACACAAACATTAGTGTATTTTAGCAAAATCCTAAAATTTAAAAACGATAAAATACAATTGCAGTGGTTTTACTCCAATCCCATTTTTGTGATACATATTTTCTTTTATACAATTATTAACATACAACTTGGGAGGTGCTTTTATTCTTTAGAAATTGGAAGAACTCTTAATTGTCAAGTGTTTATTCTGACTAAAGCAACAGCAAGACAAAATAATTAAGTTTCCATTACTGTAGGCTCATTATAATACAATAGGGTAAAAAAAAAAATTCATAAGTTAATAACATTAATGTCTCAGAAATTTATACTTTTTATATGAAGCTCATTCCTGTATACAATATAAAGTTAGGCAAAAGAATACCAGAATCATGTAGTTACATTTTCTGTGACCTGCTCAAATCCTGTATGTGTGTGAAAAATTATTCAACTTTGACTGCAAACACTGTATGAACATAATGGTGACCATCAAGCCATGTTAGAGACCCAAAATTGTATCCACCATTGGCCTCCTTGCCATAGAATGAGACTTTGTAGGAAATTCTTTGAACACCCTCAGAAAACACAAGTTTATTGGGGGTGACCTTCACCACCAATCCCTCAGGTGATATCACTTTTGCTGTGTATGTGGCATTAAGGGATCCCACATTGGTAACTGTTCTTGTAATCACTTTTGGTTTTTGTTTCCTTTTAAGTGTACTTATAGATATTGATGGATAATTGATGTTGGAGACAAGGTCTTCAGAGGAGTTTTTGGGGCAATTAAAGTTTGTCTTAAACATTGACCTTACCTTTTTCTGTGAATAGCCAAAATAACATAGGAATCTGAGATAGTCTTCAATTTTTGTTTCAAAAACTAAGCCAGGGTGGAGAGCTCTGAGTGGATTGATTTCCCCAACTCCAATTTCATGTGGGTCAGCAATGTAGTTTGAGCTGTTTGTAAGAGGCTTCCTCAAGTTGTTGTAATTAGTAGCTGAAGAATGGAATAGGAACAAACAGCATTAGAGCATGTTTTGATTCTCTTCTCACCTTTTGATATAAAATTTGTTTCTTAAAACAATTCTATTTTACTCAACCAATTTGTCATCCAAAATCTACAGTGTTGGAAGTTGTTTCAAAACAAGTATTTTGAAAGAAAAAAAAACAGAAATATTTGGAAGATTTTTCCCCTTTTTTCCTGGTGGAATGGTCAGTTTAAGCCTAAACATGTTTGTTGATTTCTTGTCAGTTCCTGAATGTTAATAAACTGATAAATGTTCCTGAAAATAACTTCTATCTTTCACATCTATCCCTCGTTTCAGATATATCTCTGCAAATGATTAAATTGTAATATAGTGTATCTCTTTCTCTCACACATATCCTTATAAAGGACAAGAATAGGATGCTTGGTCTAGTACCTGTTGTCATCAATGCTGATTTGATCATTGAAGGACTCCAATTTCGGTGAACTGATTTAATGAATGCTGCTGCACCTGTCACATGTGGGCAAGCCATAGATGTACCAGATCTTATGCCAAACAAGGATGGCTTTTTACCAATTGGAACACTTCCCGGCTCAGTACTTTTAGGAATCATAGCAGCCAAAATGCCAATTCCTGGAGCCATGACATCAGGCTGGACAAAAAATTTGCCAATAATGTGAAAGAAACAGTGAGTGCACTTTTCTCAAGATGCTTATTTATGTGATTCAATTTCAAGGATAAAATGAAAAGTGCATGAGAAAACATAGGGAAGAAAAATACCTTGAGAATGTTTTCTGTAAGGCTTGAAGGACCTCTGGATGAGAAAGATGCAACAACTGGTGAAGGCTTATATCTAACAACTTCTGCTGTTGGAAGAATTGTTGCAGTTGGGTTCCTGTAATGGAGCCATGATGGACTAAGCATACAGCTAGCATATTATTTTTCAACATTTACATTCATGAACATAAATATGTGTGTGTTAAATTACTATTTGTTCTTCAATGAAAGTTGTTTAGTCAAACCACCTCACTACATGCATTATACATTTTCTCTCATCACTTTACTAAATGCTTAATATTGCTTCAATTCCCTCTTGTTTGTACATAGTGTCAGATTTCATCTTAAACCAATTGGCATCAAATAAAAGGGTCCAATACATATATAAGGGTATGTGAGACTTCCCAACACATACAACATGGGAAAAGTTACCTTAAATCACTAATCACTATATGTTAAGGCTGATGATGCTTACTTGGTAGAGTTTATGTATTGTAGGATCTGATGCCCTTCAAGATTGCCAACCTCAGTGAAGGGAAATACACCTGCATCAAAGGGAACATCTTTGTTGTCCTCATCAATCAGTATCAACCCTGCGGCTTTTCCATCTTGTACAACTAGCTTCTTGATTCGCCTTGCCACAGTTGGATCATCATTAGCACAAACAACAATGTTGCCAGCAATTTTGCTGTAATCTAGTGATCCAGGATAACAGTTCCTGCATTTCAGAGAACAATTAACATAACTTCTAAGGTGGGATCTTTAAACCCGAACATCTGAATTTAACTAGTATTAGTGATACTGATTCTACTATATAATATATTTAATAAAGGTCATTGCCTGCTGGTATAATGTACTACTAATGTATATGAATAGTAACATCAATGTTAAATTTCTATGCATCTCATTTGAGTATTCCTAATGCATTTTTTTATAATCTCTTGAGGATTAAAAATGAGCATGGAAATTGGAAGATATGAAATGATAACTCTCAGCTATTTTAGGTTGAAAAAAGGATGAAAAATAACTTCATAAATAAATCATAATTAGGTACCTAGCTTCCGATGCAGGGGCAAATTTGGCAGCTACTTGCTCTCCATGGACAAGGTTATGCATCTTTGAGTGAGTAAGATTTGAGAAATTAATGCCTGAACCCTGAAGAAATTGAGAGTTTTGGGGCATTAAAAAATAATTCATGGTCATAATTCTTCTTCGTTTTGCTTGGAAGAAGAGATCAAGAAACCTACTTGGAAGTGTTTTCCATTGCCAAGGACAATAGTTGATTGGAAGTTCCTGTCAATATTAGAAGCTGCAATAGTAAATATCCAAGGCGCAGAATTCACAACTGTGAAAGGATCAGGGCCATCATTGCCAGCTGAGCACACCACCATGACCCCCATTTGTTCTGCATGAAATGCTCCAATGGCTATAGGATCACTCAAAAAGTCTGACTGAAATAGTGAGCTGAGTCCAATGGAGATTGAGATTACATCTACTCCATCATTTACAGCATCATCAATAGCCTTTAGAATGGTGGCACCAGAGCATCCTTCTTCTGAGCATGTTCTATAAGCAGCAATCCTAGTAGAAGGTGAACCCCCTCTTGCTGTGCCTAGTGCTAAACCATAATAACTAGCATTGTTGACATAAACACCTGCTGCTATTGATGCAGTGTGAGTCCCATGTCCAACAGAATCTCTTGGGGAACCTTTGGTTGCTTCTATATGAGTCTGGTTGCTACCTGGTGTAGCTTGCATATTGTAGTATCTTGCACCAATCAATTTTCTGCAGTTTTATCAAGTGTAGCATATGATCAGTTAGCAATTTTGTCAGTGCTAGACTATGATTACTGAAAGATCTTGTAAATAGATATGAGCATTTTTTATTAAAAACTTTTGTAAGAGAATGAATGATACCTATTGCAATTGGATTTCTTGAAATCATGACCCTCCATGCAAACTCCTTTCCATCTTGAAGGGATCTCCCCTATACCCTCATCTCTGAAACTTGGAGACTCTGGCCATATCCCTTGAAGCAGAACAGACATAGGCATAAAATGATTGAATAATAATCAAGCATAATTGTCCATAATATGTAACATGCAAACTCTACTCTAAGGTCCTTGCAATTCATGTAGAATTTTTATAATATGAATTGTTCAACATGATCATACTCTAATTTAGAAGAATAATTATACATGCATTTTCACTTGTTCATTACCTAATTACTGTTGATCCACCTTGTCTTTTGTACACTACACTAAAATTTTTTCACATATCCCAGTATGAACATTGAAAAAGCTCTATCCATTTTAGAATACTGTTGTTTTTATTTTTATCTCTTCCTTCCCTTCAATAACTTGCTACAACACCCCCCGGTTTACAATTCTAACAATGAGAAATCAGAATTTATAACTAATCACACACTTTTCAATCAATTAAATTAAATTCCTTAGTAATAGTTTACAAGATGAAAAAGCAAAATGGAAATAGAGATTGATTTTTATGTACTATTTACATAAAAGTTTTATATTGACAATGAATTAAAAATCGCAATGCAAGTAAAAGTTAAAATTCTTTATATTATTGATGTATACTATTTTCACAGAAAATCATTTAATACTTTTTTAATTAAAATTTAAACAAGAATCTTTTGTTAAATCAAATGACCGTAAACCCTCAGAAGATTAAGTTGAGAATGCTAAAAAATGCTATCTTATTGCATCTCTGTGCTGTTTCAACTTCACACTATCATGCCTCTGGCTCTGAACTTAAAGAAACACCAAGAAGGGTCCCACAATTAAGCAATAGAAGCTTGGACAAATTTCTAGAAAAGTTCCCTAGAGAAAGTTTGTGTCTGGGTATCTGGATCTTTATGACAAAAGCCAAAAAGGTGTGAGAATTTTCCCTTAATGTATGCTATTGTGGGGAATTTGGTCTGTTTTTTTATAAAGGCACTTTGGCTTCTTTTTAAAAGGGTTTCAATGCCAAAGCCAGGGTATGAAGCAACCAAAAAAAAAGTGGTTTCTTTCACCCTTCACACATTAGCTTGATCATTCAATTGGGGAAGAAAATGGTTTCTGGGGAGTGGTGCCACTAATGTAAAGTTCTGTGTAACTCTGTTTTTGACAATTTCTGTTGGTTGTTATGCAGCAGGAAATTGAATGCAGTATCTTGAAAAGTTTTCAAAATGTATATTATTTAACTTTTAATTTCTAAACCTTATGGTTTTTTCTACACATAACTTCTAGAACCTAGTTTGCAAAATGCAATCTATGGTGTTAAATAAACAAAGGTTAGTTTTATGTGCTGTTTAATGATGTTTGTAAGTCTCTTTAGCATTTTTTCAAATAGTTCCTAAATATTTTATTTATAGTTTAACCTTTAACTAATAATAATCACAATAATAGTAATTAGACTACCAAAAACGAAATTAATTTACAGTAGACTAAGAAAATCCATGACACAAAAAGAAAAAACAAAATATTGCAAGAAAAAGATTGTTCTTTTCTCAGGGTTGAAAAGTAAAGGAAGAGTGATGAGAGAAAAAGTTAATTACATCTCTAGCTACCATTTTCTTTCTCTAATTTTGACTTGCCAAACTCATCCTTGAGCATGGCTTGCATTAAAGGGACCAATCTCACATCCTATACTTAAAATACAGAAACACAGTTCTTATAGGATCCTCATACCAAGAAAAGCCACTGAAGGTTTCAGTTGTTATAAATTGAGCTAGGTAGAAACTGACTAGTTATTGTGCTTGTTTCCTCTCTCAAACAATATATATATATATATATATATATATATATATGGGGTAGCAATCATATCATAACAGCTAGTTGTGGGGCAGAATGAGTTGCCATTTCCACACAATAGATGTTGATGCTGCAACTGTCAATAGGGCTAAAGCAAGAGGCCAGAGTGGTGAATGGCCTAAAAAGTGGCAGTGATTAGTGACAAATCAGTTTCACAAATTTTGTTTTGGGTCCATGTCATGCTTCTACTATGGTATGGTATTCAACATTGCAATGTCATCTTTGAGTTTTTCCCTTGATACTTTTCATAAAATTATTTCTTCCAGCATTTCATGATTTTCTTGATTACCACTAGGTTATTTCAAAAGACATCATTTTAAAATAAATAAATAAATGAGGGGTAACTCAAAATATATGAAATATGGAAAGGATCTTCTTCACAAACATAATTAAGAGAATAACTCTTGGGGTAAGATTAAGCTTTTGTTTCCTTCTTCTAAACTCAATTTAAAGAATAAATTTAATTTTGTGACATGTTTTTTTAAAATTGAATTCTGCCTAAAAAGTTTAATTTTGTAGAAATAAAATGTGAATTATTTTTACAAATTTTGATTTAAACTTGTATTGGATAATAGAAAGTGATAAGTGGAAAAGGAAAAAAAGAGAAAAAAAATGAAAATGAGTGGAAAGTGAAATTATTTAAGTTAGATAAAAGAAAGTGAAAATAAATATAAAATAAAATATATTTATTTATTAATAATTATTTTATCTTATTTATTATTTTAATCTTATTATTGTTATTATTATAAATAAAATATAATATTAATAATTTATTTACTAATAAATATTCTTTCTTTTGTTATATGATAGTCGTTTTTTGAAGTAAAATTTATTGTTTTATCTACATTTTTTAAATTTTAAGATAACGTAATTTTTTTTTAATATACTGTTATTTTTACTTTTATTACTCATAGAAAATTTTTTAGGGAAAAAATAAAATAAAGATATCAAGTAACTTATTTAAAATTATATTAAAATTAAAAAATTAAATATCTTCCTTAATTTGAATAAAAATACTAATAAATATTCACAAACAATGCACAATTAAATATGTAGAATAGATAATCCAATATTTTAACATTTTAGGTTTTCTGTTCAGTTTTATGAGGAAATATCCCTTTTTTCTTCTTTTCTCTTTTTTTTTCATAAGTTAGTATTTTGTGAGTTTCATATAAAAAAAAAATCTAGAGAAAAACAAGGCATTAACACTGAAAGTAAAGTTTGTCTGAAGGCACACTTCACTTCACTGTGACCAATCCCTTTCATTATAAACGTTTGGGGAAAACTCTGGTTAGTTAGTGGTCCTTTGTAAATGTGATATCAAATTTTAAACTTCAAATTAATTTATTCACCAAAAAAAACTTTAAATTGATACTAATGAAGCCTTTAGAATCATTGACTTTAACTCTACCAAACAAGTTCTTAAGGTTTTCTTTCTAATGATTAATAACCTAAGATTATAATCTTTTCTGTGTTTTCAGAAGATCAATAAAGATTTGTTGAAATTTTATTTTTTAAAATATATTTTTAGTCTTTAAATATATTTTTAAAATAATTTTTCTCACATTTTGTCTTTTTTTTTCTCTATTAGAGACTATAAATTGATAATAACACTATTAGACATGGTTTACTTTCAAAAGCAATATTATGCATCAATTTATAATAAAACAAGGAAACAATTATGTCACTATACCTTCTTTAGATTTTCATAAATGCATGTGAAGTTTAGGTGGGTTTTCTTCTAAATTCATTTATTTATTTGACTAAGTACAATAAAGTGGTGCAAGAAAAGGAGTCTTGTCAAGTAATGCCACATAATAAGCCAAATCTAGTTGGAATGCACTTAAATTAACCTTTGTGGATAGAGAAAGTAATAGTTTTGCCTTTGTTATAACCTTATCTATACTAAAAATCCTTTTACTACAAAAGTTCCATTTATTTTTGTTTTTCTTTCAAGTAAGACAATGTGTAGTTAATATTTTATTAATGGTAGGCAAAAACATTTAATATGAAAACAAGTTTTGCAGATTTGTTGGTCTAAAAGTAATTCTCAAATTAACCTACATTCAAAGAACAGTAAATTCTCTTCAATACTGTAGGCCATTCTCATCCTAAATTTTGTTCTTTCTTTAACAAAGAGAAACAGTAATTAATATTGGTAATAAAATTTAAATTAATTTAATAAAAAATATTTTGAACAAAATTAAATAAGCTCCTTGATTTTAAAATTTTATAATTACAATTTTAATCATTAGAAATGCATTTGGATATGAATGCATACAAACTTACATGATTCATCGACAATTTAACTTTGTGAATTTAATTTTCAATTGAGTTTGAATTAGTTTTGACTAATCCAATTATAATGAATGAAATGTCATATTGATCATATTTCAAATAGATTAATTCAATTGGACTAAATCTATATTTAATGTTTATAATTACATAGTAATAATATATTTTTTATCACATTGTTGTTACTTATTTTGTGATTTTAATTTTATTAGAAAGTCAATTTAAATTTAATTTAATTTTATAAAACTAATTTATAAAATGAAGATTGTTCTTATTTGTATATGATATGATTTTATATGAATTGATGTTATCTCTACTGGACATAAAATCTTTAATAAATTTTTTAAATAAATTAAAAACTTACAAATAATTTTGACAAAAATAAAATAAAATTTGAATTAGGATGTTGACATTTGAGAATGACAAAGCAGAATTATTAGGTTAAGACAAAAGGTAATTGAAGAGGCATGAAGTGGTGTTTACCTGTGTCTATGACACCAATAATGGTGTCAGATGAAGAAGAGTGTTGAATTAGGGTTTTGGAAATTGCATGATGAGGAACCTTCAATCCCAAATCCGATTCCAAGAAATCCCACGATCGTGTTGTGTGCAACTCAAGCATTGGATCGGGAAACACCGACACCACACCATCGTCACCTGTTTCATCTCCATAACAAAATCACTCCCAATTCTCTCTAATTCAGATTCAATCACCAATCTTAGGGTAAATTTATTGGTGGCAAAATAATACACATTTTAACTTCTCATTTTAATTTAAATAGCTAGTGATAAATAAACTAAATTTTATATCTACAAATAATTAATTATTAAAACGAAAAATATATTTAAGCAGTGGCTGCATTATATGATAAAAGTTAACTAAAAGGCATTAATTATATCAAAATTAAGTCAATGTAGAATTTCACAATATCAATTTTAATTATGAATCATCTTAGATATGGTTTTTGAAATAATTATTATAAAAATTAAGAAATTTATATGCAATTAGGTAACATAATATAAAAGTATTAGACTGCATTGTAATTAAATAAAATGAAAACAAAGGAATATTTGAAAAACTTTCAAATATAACCCCAATATGATATTTAGTGACAAAGAGGAACAAAATTCTGTGACTACGTGGAAATTGAAAGTACAAAACCAAAGATTCAGCAGACAATCACATTTGTTTATGTACATAAAATATTTAAATTCAACAAAAAAAAATTATAAAATGTTGACAAAAGTATTGGAAGCAGTGCCACCCTGTCCCACAAGGCAAACTCACTTATGTTCAGATCTCTATCTTGGAACCATTAATATAATGTTGTTTCACTTTTACATTATTTTTTTGATTAATTTTAGTCACAGATATACATTTTTTTTTAAATAATTCATTTCCCCTCTATAGCTATTATCCATCTGTTTTTTTATTTATTTATTATTATTATTATAGAAATTTCTTTTACATCATTGTGAGTGTAGTTAAGGTTGGTGAACAAAATTATTAGTGCACAGTAACAATCATAGACACAAAGGACACAAAAATTCACTTCCAACCACACAATAAGTGCTATATTGATTTAGCCTTAAGCAAGAAGATCATATTGTAAAATTAATGTTCTTTTTTCTAGTGATTAACCCTTAATAATAATTACCATAAAAAAGAGTTAAATTGACAGCAAAACAGTAGAAAAGTCAAAGAATCATGCAAGTTAAGAATTTGCTGCACACAAAGGGAAAAGGAGCTAGAAAACAAGATCAGAAAAATACCAGACAGTGCAGAAGCTTCACTCTCTGTAAGCATGGCAGAGAATCCACTGAAGGCATGACTGAAATGGTGGATTAGAGCTACCCTCTCACTTTCTTCACTGAGAAAATGGAAAAGAAAATAAAAACTATGTCCATAGTTCAACTGATTTTGATTTCTTTTGTGATTATGGTTATGAAGTGTAAGATAAACCAGATAATGAACCTTGGAATAATTGATGAAAGCAGCTGCAGATGATCTGATTCTGGTATTTGGCCTTGTACCCTTTTGTTGTTTGGTGATGAATTTCCCATATAAACAACATAAGGCTGCAGAGAAGAACAAGAGAAGCTTTGGTGAATCTGGCATACAAAAATTGAACAGAACAAGTTAGAGGGGAAATGTGTGTATATGTATAGTATATAATAAACCTTTGGAGTTTGATCTGAAATTGCTGTGGTGCTGATGAGAAGAGAGGCTAAAAAGAGGAAATTGAGGAATTGCTGAAGCCACTCCATTGAAGAGAATGAGATGAATTGGTGTTAATGAGGAGAGTTGTTCATGCAATCATCCATTTATAGGGTAGGTGTGATGAATTTGCTTGATTAAAGGAAGCTTCAAGCAAGGAGCATGTGAGAGAATCTTTGTTAATTCTTTTGCTCCACTTATATGAACAGCTAGTGTATAATATTATTACTATAATATACTTTCTTCATTCTCTCTGCTTTTAACCACTTCTTCTAACAGGATAAGTTTACTTATATTGTTGCTTGTCCAAGACAAAAACTTCAGGAAACTCATCTAATTGTCTCTTCTATTTTTGTTTTTCTATTGCTATGCACTGTTGTTTAATGAGTGTGCTAAAATTAGGTGATTCAGTGTGACTGAAGGATAATTGATCAGCAGAGTTTGCCAATTATGACCACACCAGTGTAAATGTAACTGACTATGGTGCAAAAATTTGTCCCTTAAATAACCTATTTCAACAAAAAAACAAATACCAAAAAGTAAGAACATTTTTATTTTAGCCAATTTCAACAGTTTTTGTAACATGGTTAATCTAAATACTCAGTGTGAAGAATTGTACTTTCCAATGCAAATAAGTAACGTAAGTGTTGAAAAAAGAGATCAAATTGAAATCCCAACACACCCACTTGAACATATTACAACAATATCTTTCCTTACATAGAGAAAAAACCAAATTGGAAATTTTGCAGCATTCACTTAAAGAAGTGCTTTTGTGGGTTTTCAGCACACATCAATGTAGCAGTTAAAAATTGCAAATTTTTGATGTTGAAGTTATGTGTTCAACCACCAAATTCTTGTTGAAAATAAAGGAAAAGAGAGATTCCAGTTACCTGTATAGATGCTCTAACACTTTAAAGAGATGGTGTATGTGAATGAAATAAAGCAAATCATATGCTTGACATGCAAGTAAATTTGTCTCTTTATGTGGAAAAGAGGAAGAATTCTTATATATATTTTCATGGCCATGTGTGATTCTCTTCTTTGTTTTCTCTCATTCCCATTAACTTCTTCTTCTTCAAGCCTTTCTTTGTGTTGGCATCTTCTTTGTTATAGGTTTTCTATCATTGGCCAACTTATGTGACTGCATAATGCAGCTTTGGCAATGTATAAAGCACTCACAATAAAAACTACTTGTAAGATGCTCAATTGAGATTGATTTAGATAAAGTTTTTGGTTCAATACTTCAAAAAAATTAAGATTTTTAGAGTGTGGAATATAATTAGACTTGAGCATGTACACAATTTATAGCACATTTGTAAATTCTGTTAAAAAATAATCATTTTTTTTTCTTTTCTTTTTATCAGAAAACTTTCACTTATCTTCTTTAAATACTATATAATATAATATGAACAATATACCCGAAGCTTGTTTAATCTTATGATTGATAACATTGCATGAGACAATTTTCTAAAGTAAGATTATAAATGTGTCTAACAAAACTTATATCAAAAGATAAAATAAGATAGAAAATATAAAAAAAAATGTACCCAAACTAATAATTCATTAGTTATTTTATAGTTTTTATAACGATTTTATCTTTGAAATATATCTAGATTTATTAATGGAATATATATATATATATATATATATATAAATATAATATATATATATATATATATATATATATATATACAAACTTTTATATCCAGGGTTTAATTATTAAATTATGTAAGGCTTTTCACGTATCACAATATTTATATTATTATTTTAAATTGTTTTAATTTATATATAATTTAATTTTAATTTTTACAGAGTTTTATTTTTGTGGAAAAGCTTATAAGTTTATTTAAATATTAATCAAGACTTTATGTATTTTCTTACAAAAAGGAATTTAGTTGGAGCAAGATAAGATTAATGTTAAATATACCAGCATGTTGTGTATTAAACCTATCATCCAATTAGTAATCTTTTAACAGTTAAATTTATAAAATTGTTGGTATCCGTCTTTTTGAATAACTTCTTAAAAATATTTCCAGGAGAATAAAACAAGGAATAAAAAAAATGAAATAAATTTTTTTCTTAACTAGTATTTTTTTATATACAAATTAAAAATCAAATTTTGAAAAAAAATAACTAACATAACTTTTTAACAAACTAACTTTTTTATAAATTAACTTTAATTCATGAAAAGGTTTTTTCATTTTTTTATTTTTTATTCTATAAATATGTTAAATTTTTTTTATTTAAACGTGAGCTATATAAAAATTGTTATATATTCAACTATATGAGACTCCAAGTTCTATATTATATTGTATTGTTTCATTCATTCCCAAGCTTATGCGTGTTAGTTTATGTTTCTATGGAAATTATTTTAATGATTAAATAAAATTGTTTCTCAACAATCGAATGTGATTGGGAATTGGGATATGCACCAAATTAATATAAGAAAAAGATTCACGTTAGAATGTGTGCAAAATAAGAAAAAAAAATATTTTATAAGAAAAATATGTCTTTAGTCACCCAAGATTACTCATGTAAGAACACTTTATTACTTCATTTGTTTGACTCAGGAACTAATTTTGTTATTAATAGAGGTGAGAAGGTGAGAAAAAAAAATCGATGCATCCATAAACCAATTTATTCATACTTAAATCACATCCAATCCATTCATAAGTTAATCGATAGGATGAATTGGGTTATTGTAATGATTAATGTTTTCTTATAGTAGTACTAAATTACTAAAGTATAGATCAAATTGTTTTTTCTTCCCAATAAAAAATTTGTTCATCCCAATGATAACAGACTTGATTTATTAAAACAAAAATCTCACATTTGAGAGGCGTGAATGGGAAAAAAAAAACATGTTCTAAAGAGAACATTTTGATTAAAGGTCAAATTGACCAAAAAAAAATTAGTAATTTACAAAACCAATGTATACATTATACAAATAACATACTTAACCCTACAATAATTTTCCTTCTTCTAATTACTCACTGTACCATGCCCATTTTCAGATTTTTATAGTGCAGTTTTGATAGATGTGTATCAATAAATTGCTTTTCTTACTAGTATGTTATAATTCAAATTAATTTATCTAAATCATTCCGTTCACATCACTCTCATCAATGATTTTATTATTTTCGTTCTTTTACACTGTTTACTTCAACTAATATACATAATGAAGCAAGCATAAAAATTGTTGAAGGGTTCATGTATTTATTTTTAGTAATGCAAGGGGACTAGATTGTCAAAGTGATAAATTCTGGTACAAATTAGATCATTACAAGTTAAGATAAAATGAGTTAACTTAATTTGGTACACTTTTTTATGAATTCAAAATTTTAAATTTGATTTGACCCATCCATTAAGTTGTCTCACTTTATTATATTTTTTTTTTCTAATTTATTTTACATATTTATGATAATACAATCAAAGTAAACTAATTAGACTCACTAGATTCATTAAGAAGTAATATCATAATGATAATAACGGAAGAGTAAACAAATAAATTAACATTTAAAAGCTATTGAACAACATTTTATTCTTAAAAAAAAGTTAAAGTATCAACTTACATAGTTAAAAGTAATAAAAAATTATATTATAAAAATGATATAGGTTTATCGACTTAACACACACCTTAAACATGTTTAGTCCATGGATAAAATATTCAGGTATACTTTGACCGACATTTAAAAAAAAAGGTTAAATATGTTTTTAATCTCCAAATGATGATAACGAATTATGTTTAACATGTGACTGAAAGTATATACCTATTGCATGCATACACTTTATGAAGTCATATAACATATCATCACTAACAAATGATGTTAACGAGCTTGTTATGTGACAAACAGAGTTCTAACTTGGACTATCATTTAATGTAGTGTCACACACCAATTACGGGTGGAAGTGATTGAGGGAGAATAGTTTTGATTCAATTGTTGGCCTTCTTGTGATTTTTCAAATTTGAAGACATCAGAAATTATCTACCATGTTGTGACTTTGTATTGAAGTATTTAAGTCTTGAAGCATAGGTTATTAAAATTACAATTTACAACCTATCATTTTGAATCAACTCCAATGCATAACAACATATCATCCAACTTCCTTTGGTTATTAATCATTCTTTGAAGTTGACGTTGGTTCTCCAAAAGAATAAAGAATAAAAAAACCAACTAAATTTGCACAACTAATTAACGTTACATCAACTATGTTCACTCGTGGAACCAAAAATTCTCCAAATATGTTCAATATAACAACATGAGGAATCCAAGATAACATTGATACTAACAACAATCAACAATCTATCCCATAACTCAAGCTCTCCCTTTTCACTATAAGATCGAATCAAAGTGCTCATGTCATCCCAATAGCAGAAGCTATCACTACTCCACTCAATTCCCAACTACTTCAACCTTGTCACAAAGACAATATACATTTTTGTGTAGCCTTAATTTGTTAACTTCAATAAAATTTTTCACAAAACTTGTATTTGAAAGCATGGAGATAAAAAATCTTTGAGTTGGGACAAAAATAGTAGAAAATAGTTGATTCCATGGTTAGCCTTCTTACAATTCCCATCGACCGTAGGGAAAGGGATCCAGTAGAAGAAGTTGTCGCGTTGTATACAACAAGATTTTGAAAGGTTGAGATTGGACACTTCGAAAGAAGGAGGAGTTTAGATTTAAGGAAGAGTTTGAGAGAGAGGTTGAATAGTCAAAGTAAGACATCACTGATGTGACACTACATTAAATCAAATAATAGTCCACACTAAAACTTTGTTTGCCACATGACAAACTTGTTACGATAGTCTCTTAACGACGATGTATTACATGACTTCATAAAGTGGGGTACAATAGGTCTATACTTTTGATTAGAGATGGAACACAATTATTTATAATAGTTTAGGGGAAAAAAACATATTTAACAAAAAAAAAATTCTTTTAACCCAAACCAACTCGAACTTATGGTAATTTGGGTTGAATCAATTTTGAATCATTTTGACACCCAGGTCATAGCCTGTACTCGAACCTATAGAAATACAAGGAAAGACAATCTAACATTATTAAAGTTCCTTCAATACCTTTCTCTTATTTATCCATGTGTCGAGGTATGGAACAACTAACTCACGTGATCAATTATGCATTCTACATAATTGGCTAATGAAAACTAATGTTATCTCTACAAAAATGAAACTTAAATATAACGAAATGTTGTCCCACAACATATATACTTAGATTCATCAAATAAGATAAGATGTGGCTATTATATTCAACACTTAATACTGTATTCTGATTTGTTATAAAATAAATCAATAAATAATGTCAAAATATAATGTAAATTTAATTCTTGTGTAATAATATGATTTTGTTTTTTTGTTATGTTGTGCTTTATATAACATAGAAAGATTTCTATTAACATTTGTATATTTCCTAGTTTGTGAAATATTTCTATGATGTTGCATAAATGATTATATTTATATTATTTAATATATTTTTTTATATATATTTGCGATGACATATAACATACATTTGTTTAATTATAAAATTATCAATATGTAATTGTTTTTTTCCATAAATAAACTTGTTATTTGCAAGTATTGTCTTAATTCGTTTTGACTTTGATAGTAAATACATTTGACCGGACATAAATATTCCAAATTTGGTATAAGGATAAGAATATGCATACACATGTTTTCTCTGTCGTTATTTCAAATTATTAAAATGATTTTAGATTCTTAAATAACCTAAAAAAATTCACTATCTTTTTTGTTTTTAATTTCATTTTATTTTAAAAACACTATTGATATAGAAGTCGAAGTTTAAAAATTTAATTATTACAAACTTGAAGATTTAATGCTTTCAATCATAATATATTTAAATTTATTTTTGTAATGACATGCAAGTGTAAAAAATGTTGATCTTGTGTTTGATATATTGTAATTTAGTTTTAGTATTTTTATAAAAAAAAATTATCTTTATTTCAGCATCAATTAACTTAAAAAACCTTCGAAAGTGTTTTGGTATTTTCTCTATATTTCAACTACTTAATCCCTTTTTTCTTATTGTCCAATCTTTCTATTTTTCTGGAATAACAAACTTGACTTCTTTTCTGCAATTTTACTGTACTATTTTTCTTATAGTCCAATCTTTTTAGTTTTTTGGAATAACAAACTTGACTTCTTATCGTATCTGCAATTTTACTTTACTATTTTTGCAAAAAAGAAAAAATATTCAAAATAGCAAATGACTAAAAATGATTGTCTTTTACTTGTCTCGGATATGCCTTTTAATGTAGCTCGACTTTAGGCATTTTAGACTTCAGTACTGACATGAAATCCTTTAATATAAGGATAGTTTTTATCATGAACATTCCCTAAAATAGATGAAAATATTCATTTGCAGTTAATGCTGGACTTAGACAATTCTATCATGTATTAGATATATTGTTTAATAGATGTAATTGTACGTTTTGACCATCATATGTATGTTGTATGTGCCCTGAATGAATATTTTCACAAGACAAATGATATTCTCGATAAAAACTAATATTTATTAATATCACTTAAAACTTTGGAGAATTTACTACTTGGGACATTTTGCATCTTTCTATTCATACAGATACCTTTCTAAGAAAACAAGTTCTTTTAAACTCCTTTTTCACCAATTATCATATAAATTTAAATGGCTTTGATCATATTTTTTACAAAGCTTTGTTTATAATATCAACATATTTTCTTATCAAAATTTATTCAATTATGAAGCTCTTATAATCTTTTCTCGTCAAACATATTTAGTACTTTAATGCATCTTAATAAAGAAAAAGGTTTTTGAAGATTAAAAACAAATTACGATTAAAATTTAATAGATTAAATTTAGTTAACCTCTGTTTATCTATTTTTTATTCCACAATTAATTTAAATGCATAAATCAATTACTTCAAATAAATTCATACCCTCTTTTTATAATTGTACTATACAGATATTGATCATTTTAATTAATCCAAACAAAATAGTTTATCTTAAAAACAACTTTTCACTTGACATATTTAAATATATAACTTGTATATAACAATAACTGATTATATATGTACTCATAATTATTATAACCTCAAAAAATAATCTATAGTCAATTATTAAAATAATCTCTTGGAACACATGTATAATCATTGGGCTATATTCTGATACAATATTATGTAACAAGTTTCTGGGGAGGACCTTTTTTACCAGACATCCCCATCTGAATGAACTGGCACCTGCTTCCTGTATTAACAGTTACAAAACTAACAACATATGGCAATAGGGAAGAGAAATATACTATAAATATATGCCATTGAGAGTGCCCTCGTGCCTCATCATGCAGGAAGCTCACTCTTGTCATTAACGAAACCAAAATCCCCAAAAAGACCCTGCATCAAGGAAGAAAATCAGACAATAAATTCTTATGAAATAGGAGAAATGCAATAAATTTATTCTATCGTCACATCATATTATATTTTCATACTAGCCCCCCAAAGAAAAAAGAAGAAAAAATAAACTTTTTCCACTTCCATACCTTGTCATTTCATCATCATTTAATCCACGCAAAATGTTAAAAAAAATAGCCACTTGTATATTAATTTGTGGATTGATTTAATCGATTTATTTTCTCATACTGTAAATTAAGAAACCCCTACCAATTTGGCACATAAGACCGGACAAAAATGATCAAGATCATACCATGCCATCATTGATTGCATAAGCCACACAGTAGTGCTCCTGAAAATCAATAGTACAAAAAGAAAATTCCGATATCAGTGTATAAAAGAGGAACTCTTCACTTTTGATAACAAAGCATGTTTTGATTGTGGGTCATGGCACCAATTACTTGCATTAAATCGGGCCAGTGATCACATCATACATTTCACTTTAGTCACTTTCTTCATGCTCCCTACCAGTGCCACAACATCCCATAATCAATTTGAAACTATATTCCGAAGTATGCATTTCAGAAATATTCTAAACTATGCAATCCGGAAATATACAAATTGCCTAATCTAAAAATATTTCAAATTGTGTAATCTAAAAATATTCTGGATTAAGTAATCTGAAATTTGCATAATCTAAAACTATATTCTAAATTACTCAAACCGAAATATAGTTCCTAATTAGGTAATTTGAAAATGTTCTGGATTGTCTGATCCATAATATAGTTTTGGAAAACTAATTCCATATTACTAGATCCGTAAACCCTTACTAAGCAATAATTACAAGCTTTCCAAAACAACATCGGAATCTATTCCCGTATAGACTGTTATGGAACATGCAATCTGGAAGGTCTTTGACGTGTTTCGAAAGGAGTAGGGTTTTTATTTATGTAATGGTGTGCCATAAGAAACTATAGGGGTGGAGGAAGAAGCCACGGACAAGGTTTTTCTACTCTGACCATTGATTCAATTGATTCCTAGATAGAAGACACGATGACAACCCCAACTCACACTCCCACTTCAAAAGAGAGCAAATCAACTCTGGTCTAGTCCCGTCCTTCAGAGCCCCAGCAAAATTTATAAGACAGTTTTATAGCACCTAACAACGGGAATAAAAAAATGGAGTCACCTGCATCATGTACCACTCTTCAAATTCATCAAACAACTCCAGCCGTTCAATCCTAACAGTAAAGCATACAAATTAGTTTATTTTGACATAATTTACAAAAACAACAGGTTACCAATCAGGGAAAAACTGCCTTTTTGTATGAAGACATACTTTAGTACATAATAGAAATCAAATAGTTCCATCATAAGATATTGGTGGGACATTATACGGTAAAATCTTAACTGGAATAAAAGGCCAGACAAAGGGCCTCCGTAATAACGAAGCCAAGAAATGGAAAGTAAGAAGAAAAAGCTAGTTGTTGTAGTTGGAAATTCCAAATTGATAGGAACCACACCACACTGGATTCCCATACTTGGCAATCGGATCCTATATTTAAGAGGAGTGTTAGAAACACTCTCTCTTACATGCTAAAATTTATTGGAAACTACAAAATCAGGAGGGTTATTAAATAAGTCGCGGGGTCCACCAAATTTTGTAATTTCCAACAAATTTCAACCATCGAAAGTGTTCAAAAGAATGTGTTAGAGAGTGTATTCCTAAGCTCCTAGCATTTTTTTTATATTTAATGTTTACTGTATAAAAATAGATAAATATATATAAGCACACAAGTGAAAAGTCCATATGGTATTGGACCAGAAAAGAAAAAGGACCATGTATCGAGTATCAACTATTAAATAGTTAATTGCCTCTAGAAACAAAACACCAACAAATACAGCTTTTGTAAATCTAGTAAGACACAGGCTCCCAGATTCTATTCCACAGATTACCTGCGTCTCTCTTGAGCATCAATAAAATCATTGTAAACTCTCAGCATGTCCCATGCAACAGATTTCTGATGCCCACAAAAAACAAACAGAAAGAATGTTAATATGTTAATGGTATAGAACAAGTATACATTAAGACTATATCATGTTTGATAAAAATGAAAAAGGCATCAATATTACGATTTGAAATGGGAAAAAGTGAAATATACAACTGTAAGAATTCTAAAAATGTGTTTCAAATATGACCGACTATGCAATCCATCACACCAAGAGAATAGAAATGGTAGCATAGTGGCACCAAGTCCCTCTGGGAGCTACTTGATCCCAGGATCAAATATCTGCTATGCCCATTTTTCTGCACTTCAGCCTACAATCCCTCTCCCCAATTCATCACAACCCTTGCAAGGGAAAAAATTGAATTCGGGGAATATATTCTCTAATAGAAATGCAACAAATAAGTTTATACTTCTCTGATAGTGTATATCATGTATAGGTCCTACAGTGAGTAATATGCACAAGCAAGTAGTTTAGAGCTACTCCTGAGTTATCACAGCCGTTGAGTTACATGCAACAGCTGTCAGTCTGTTAGACCGGAGCTCTACCCATGTACCTTTCCGTAAAGACAAATCAACGGCAATGAAATCATTCAGATTATTCTCTTCCTAAATTCTATGATCTTCTACGTTGTTTATTCACTAGAATTTTCTTAGCACAGGTAGAGATCCTAATATTGCATACGTTGTCGCTGAATTGAGAATTTTCAGCCTGAACTGCCCTCAACTAAGATAAAATGATAATTAAATTGAGATAAATAATAGCTACAATGACAATTTATACCAATTATCAAGGATCTCTAAATGTAGAATTTTCCATCCTATTGGGAAGTGATGCAAATTAATAACTGCTTGTTTTGTCTACTGTGTTCTCAGGAAATTCATGCCTAAATAACTCTCCTAAAAAGTACAAGGAAGAAACACCAAAGATATATTTTCTAGGAAGAAACACCAAAGATATATTTTCTAGCAAGTTACAAATATACCTGCCATCCTTGGTCCAGAAATAATTTTTCCTTCGCATGTAAAGTTGGTGTATCGTAAATACCCAAAAGAGCACAACCTCGAGACTGATGCAAAACAGGAAAGACAAATTATATTATAGTTTTATACACATTTTTTATTTGATAACCACAGGTTCATACACATCAAAGATACTTTTAACTAATAATTATAGTTTAATACACATCAAAGGTATTTTTAATTATTAATCAAAATTCATAACATAACACAAGATCGCCAACAAATCTTAAATGAGACAATAACAAAAAATCGAAAATGAGGGAGAAAATACAGCATTAAATTTTAAATGTATTTAAACCTAGCAAGCTATCAAATTCAATACAAAATTTTACTTAATCAGAAATTATGTCCATAAACGAAAACCTGTCGCAGTCCACAGGAAAATTCAGAGAAAACATGGGAAAGAAATTAATAAAAGGAAGGTCACAGAAAGAAAAGTAAACAAAATAAATATGATCAAAAATTAGGAGTCGATTAGGAAAAGTAATCTGTGATTTGTGGACAGAAACTAAGGATTAGAGATCAAGTGGGGATGCCCGAATAGACAGGAAAAGCGGAGACCTGCACTAGGTCACTGGGCAGCAACTAAAGCGGATTTTACATAGAAACAGAAGTAACTGCATTTTGTATCAAAGCAGAAACCCTATAGTGTTTCAGATAAAAAAAAATCATGAAAATATCCCAAAATATTGGGTTGACAAAAACTCTAAAAAATGGGGGAAGATATGGGTTTTACCCCTACATGGGATAGTGCATGATTTACCAAGATAGTTATCATCCTCAGTCAAAGGTGACAACCAGGACCAAAATTGTGACATGATTAAAAGAATGCATTGCCTGACACAGGACACTCCAATGTTATTGTGCAATTGTCTATCATGTTTTGGGCAAGACGACTAAGCCTCACACCAGGTTCAAAGGCCATCCCTTCTCACAAATACTCTTTAGTAGTTGAATCTCAGACATTGCAGAGAAAGCTCATCCCTATAGGACTCCAGCGTGGGATCTTTACATTTTCCCGTAATTTTTTTTAAAAATTTACGAAAAGGGGTAGATTTCAAACAAATTGCAGAGTATAGGTAAATTGTTTTTCGAAATATGACTTCTTTAGCCGTGTTTTAAAATACGATTTATCCATGATCGCAATTTATTTCAAATCTACCTATACTGTGTGATTTATTGCAAATCTATCCATTTCAGTAATATTTTCAGGAAAAAAGAAATAGAACCAAAATTATAAAAAAGACACTCCGGCTTGCTACCACTAACTGCACCCTTATAACTACATAAGCAGCATAACTGCAATTAGAGTGGGAAAAAGTGCAAAGTACACATCTAATGTTAGATAGAGAAAAGAATTCCACTTTTGGGAGGAGACATCCAGGTAGACTAAAATTAATCAATTTTAACCTGAAAAACACGGTATAGAACAAAACTTTGAAATCCATACCTCCAAATTTCTTATCATCTGCTGCCCAAAAGCATCATCAGGGAGGATCTGTTAAGAACGTACCATAAACGCAAACAAGATCCTACTTCATTCCCATGAAAATAGTAGTCGTAATAGAATATGAAATTATGAAGGCTTGTTACCTGCTCATAAAGAAAAAATATTGCTGTAGAAAACGTTTGAGAAGCCCAACCAACAATTCTACGACTAGAATCTGGATCCAAGTAGATCAGAACACATTCTGAAATTATAAAAGTTGGCAGACTGATGACAATAACAGAATGAATCAATTTATCATTCCTTGGTCATGAAAAATGTGAGAATTAACTAAAATTACAACTAAACTAAAATACATAATACACACAAAAATTCAAATTACATAAAAGAAAACAACAAATTACTAAATCAGTATCAAATCCCCCAGCATTAAAAGTAACACCTATTTATATCACAAGTTAGAAGCACAAAACTATAAAAAGAAAGTGAAAATTAAGAATTTTATGCCTGAACTTGGTTCCTTCTGGTCTTTTTCTCAAATAGATAATTGTATGATGTGCGAAGGGCCACAGCATTGCTTTCCAATTATAAAACTCAGAAGCATTATCTTCAAAGTCATTGCCAATTTTAAAACGTGTACATCATATATGCTCTTTGTACCCCCACACCCCCCCACCCCACAGTAGATGCTGGCCACTACTAACGAACTTTTATTGATATCAATGGCAAAGGCATTTAGAAATGTCACAAAGTTGTATGATAAAATACAATATTTCTCTCCAATTATTAAATTCAGAAGCATTGTCTTTCACAAAAATAACAACAGACAAAATTCATTAGAGAAGAAGAACAAAGTAATAGGACATTTTGTCAGCACAACACACTTCATAACCTTTTTTCTTTAAACTTAAGATTCCAAGAACTTTTTATTATTTTTAAAGGGGCTGATACCTTCAAACAAATTATAAATTATATTGTAATAGTAACAGAACTTCACAACTGTGACAGAGAGGCAAAGATGGAGCTGACTCCCAATACATACCTTGGATCCATAGCAGCAACAGATATAATATCATTTAATTGTTGTACATCACGCAAATCGGCAGGGACCAGTTTATATTGAGCACTGACCACTTCTCCTTTCTCTGGCAGAGAATGAGACATACACACATCAGATCAAATTAGAAGTAATCATGAATTTTAACTTTCAGTATTGATGTTACCAAAAATAACATAGAGATCTAATTAGACATACACGCATCCATGAATATTTTTTTATTGCAATTTTAATATAGAGATTTGAAGGGCCATAGAAATGTCTAGGGTTTGAAAGCTTTAAAGGGTGTGAATTTTATAACTCTTAATTTATATTGGCACTTCAGTACCACGTGCTACCACAAAAGAAAAGGACATCACCACAATAAGAGATAAAAATTATCAGAGATGTTACTTCCATATAAAGTATCATATTCAGCATTGCTTACCTCTTGATATGGTTGCTGTTTCACCAAGTTTATTCCTCAATTGACTGTGAGTCTCGATAAGGGCTGCCTTTTTACTAGTTACCTTGATTACAAATACAGTAGTGACAGTTAAAAACTTACAATTTAAAAAATATAAATCATTCTCTCTTCATTTTACAATTTGATATTAATTTAGTCAAAACAGACAGTATACAACATGAATGAGCTTTTAGACAAGATACCCGTGAACTCGACCCAAAGTCAACTAGAATATGTGTTGCATATAAACTAAAAATTTGAAAGGTATTCAAGTTTCTACCTCCTTAAAATCCACTTCGACATACAAATCCGGTGCTTTCCCCTCGTCCTGCATGAAACAATTTTTAAGTTATGACAACTATACATTAGCACAACACTAGTTCAGTGAAGCTAAGCAAACAGGTTGCCAGGTAAAAATGGAATTAATAATAATGAGTAACAAACTGCAACTTTTAACACATGGAGGCTACTGTAAAACAGCTTAAGCATCCAATGAAGTTGCATACAAATAAATTTTTGCATCTTGGATGTGCATGGGTGAAAGAAAGGATTCTTCTTCTTCACTACCGCACAACAATAACTCTATAATCAAAACAACAAAGTTATTAAAAGTATAGGAAACACAGAAGCTTTAAGATGCTCATACAACAGATTAAGTTTGGTACAAATAATGTATTTTTTGCACACATATTACTATATCATAATTGAAATAATATACATTAAATATTAGGTGAAACATGACATCATTTTACAATATGTGCAGCACTTCAGCAACCCTGTCCAAAATACTTTTGCAGCCATCAGAACAAAACTAGAAAAAAACAGAGAGCATGAAAAGAAACAGAAGGAAAAGACTAAGAGATGGGCACGGAGAATTCACAAGGCATGGATAGACTATAGAATATTGCATAAATATTCTTTTATTAGAATATTCGGCCACTCATTAATTCAAATTATACGGAAAAGACAAGTCCAAAGGCCTTGATTTATTAACAGTTAATTAGTGATTTAAATATTAATTTATCCATATTCATATTGTTCCTCATTCATCGTCTATTTTTTTTTCTCTAAATACACTGGTATAACTAACCTACACAGTTCTGAAAGGAAAATACATTCCACACAAAAAAGAACGAAAAAAATATTCAGCCAAAACAAATCTGTGGCATGAGAACTCAAGGTTAAAAATAACTCATGCTCACATCGTCCGTGTCTTGTGTAAGTAAAGTACAACATTCAGTCTTATAGATTGAGCTCGCAAAAGCAGAAGGTAATTATTATAAGCACTTGGGGAACCCACCATTAAAAGCTAGCAAGTTAGCATAAGAGCACCAACAAGAATTAAATCTAAAGAGCCTTCACGTCCTTTAAAACACAAAGTACAAAAAATCGCCAATATTTAAGTGCAAAAGCATTGGATCAATATTAGTTCAATCCAAACCATGACTTAACCCTCAAGGCACCAAAAGGATAGATAACCTATAATTTAAAAGTCAGAACCTGATAAACTTTTACGTACAACATGCACAGTACAAATAACAAGGAAAGCCAGGCACCTGCAACTGAAAATACATTGTGTCAAAGCCTGCTCCAAGTGATAATATCTGCTTCTTTATTGGGGCATCTCCATCTGTCTTCTTCTCAACATCAAGAAACTGATAGAGAAGTTTCCTAATAGCAGCCCAACGAGCAAAGTAACCTTCATACTCAAACAATTAATAAAGTAATAACTTGAAGGATGGTTACTTAAACAAGTAAATTACTTACAGAAGCTAAATCCTACCACGATTAATAATTGGGGATCTCCTCACAGGTCTTCTCACAAATAAATGAACATAATCATCTTTCATGTAGCCCTTTTTTACACATGACCTACAGCCAGTTTGTCGAGAGCAAATATTCAATATTTAAGAATAATAACAACTATAATTCATCTGAACTCAGATGAAAACTGAATACAAGATGAAAATGTATGACTAAAAATGGGTGAGAATAATACCAACATAATTGGAACCAACGTTACATGGATTTTAATAATGTTTGTGATATGGGGCAGGACTTTTTCCAGTACACCGAAAGGATGGATAGATCTAATCATATTGCTATTATGGATCAAAGTCCATTTAAAATTTAGACCCATTTTTCAATTTTGAAACCCATAGCACATATATTTTCAATTGTTTTTCTATAATATTTTTTAAAAAGTAGATGACTGACTTCTTATACACATAGTTTCAAACTCTACACAGTTTCTACTCCGGTCTGAGTGGGACAGCAGATTTAAATATTAAACTTCTACAATATTTGAAAAACAATAAATAAATAACACTTTAGGTAACCATAATATTATATCATTCAAAATTAAACCAAGCTGTTATCAATAAGAATTCAGATGGTCTGACATAATAGCATTTGAAAATAAAATAAACAGAGAAAATATGCGTTTCATTGTGTTTGTTTCATAATATAAATTTCACACTCACTCCAACAAAAGTAATTTATCCATCCAGTGCTTCCTCAAAACCATGTCATGAATAAATAACATTCTCTTTACATGCAATACATTGTTATATTTCATCAAAAATCCAAAGCAGTTTCCATAACCACAGAATTCCAATACTGAGACAAGATTTTCCTTCATTAGTGCTTATGCCATAGGGAACATGTAACTTAACCTCCTGGAATATTCATTTTCACAGGTAAAAATACAACTTTTCAATTGCATGACCCCTTGACAAGCCATCTTTAAAAGAAAGCTCCAGATAAGGTAAAACTACCGTAGATTGGTATAAATTAAAAATTTAGAACGAGTAAATGACCTAAAAAGACAAAGTCACCAATTATGAGAACGAAGCATTTCCCATACACTAAACAAAAAAATTAAATATCTCATTTTCTTTAGAAAGCCACTTAAGAGGACCTGCAGATTCATACTGATAGGACAGTGTCTTACAAAAAGGGGTATATAACTTATAACCAGTATCTAACTATTGCCTATATTGCATGTCAACAAACATTGCAGCTTCTAGACAAACCTAGGCCCTGTTTGGATAAATTCACCATGAGCGCATGCCAACAAACACTGCAGCTTCCAGATATAGGCTCTGTTTGGATAAATTGTACATAAGCACATGCAGGAGAAGAAAATAAGACAGCAAAATGCAATGAGCTACCTCAATAACACTTAACTTCTGTTAAAGTTCTCTCGCCAACTTCTCCAAAAAATTTGAGGTGTAAAAGTTCATTTTAGCTTGTAAAGGAAGCTCAATTCATTTTTGTTTTCTTACTTTCTTCTCCCATTAGTAGTTTTCACGAAAATTTTATCCAAACATAACCCTATTCCTAATCTACTAAAACGGGGAAGAAAAAAAAAAGGTATTGAAATAATGAACAAAAAACATGAAAGAAAAAACTCAATAATGCTATTCCCTAATCCCTATAATGGAGAAGAATGAAAATCCCAAATAGTTAATCAGTAAACTAAAAAGGCAAAAAAAAAAAAAACATCATAGTTGAATTCGGAACAACAACAATTGCATTATCCCAAATGCAGTGCAAGAAAAATTCCAATGTGTAATTATTAATTGAAGAGGTGCCTTACAATTTACTGGCGGATGCGTCATCGTTGGTGGCTTGCACCGCCGCATTGTTGCGTGAATCGACCACCGTGTCTGTCATCGTTTTTTGATAAAGCTAAATCTCCGGTTAGGTTATGCCTGAAAATGAGAACACAGAAAGTGGTATCTGGGTAGAAAAATAAATAAATATTGATGATTGCTTAATGATTTTTTTTTTCTTTAAAATCTTTTTATTATTATTTATACTTAATTAAAAACCTAATATTTTCCCTTAAAACAAGTTTTTTTTTAAGTGATTTAAGTAGCGTTTTCATCAATAACGTAACTTGACTTATATGATATTTTTTTAGAGAAAAATAAAACAAAAATATTATTGGAAAAATACTAACAAAAAATACAGACAAAAATATATTTAAATATATATATCATAATCCGTGTTTAAAAATTATGAAATACCTATTGTAGTTTTTATAATTTTTTAACCATTTCTCGATTTTTCACATTATTTTTATATTTCCAATCAAATATCTTTAATTTATTATTTATTTTCATTCTACCTATTTTTACATCTCTTATATCAACAAAACATTATGGGTTAGTAATTATTAAACAAAAATAAGCCTTTGTTCCTAATAAATTTTAAATTTTCATTTTGCTCCTCCATAGGAAAAATTATCGTTTTAGTTTCTATAAAGAAAATTCTTTATGTTTTGCAATTTACTTTATTTCGTAGTATTTTTTAAAAACAAGTTTTTGGTTCTTAACATATTTGGGAATTTTATTTTTATTTTTTCTCAATGATTTTTTTCCAATGTTTTGATTTCCATAGAATTTCTAATTAAGTAATCACTTTTCATATATAAAACAATCAACCTCTAACTACAATTATCTCAATAGTAAAATAACTCTGTCATTAAATTGTTTACTAAATAAGAATTTACATCTTAGGACATATATTACTTTTTTAGGTTTATCTCAAACACGACAATAATATTCTTTGTTTTTTCTCACCGTTATAAAGGATAAATGTAACTTTAAATTCTTGTGTTTGTTTTTGTTGCAGGACTTTTGTCAATCTTATTTTTCATAGAAATCTTTCGTATATAAAACTCAAGAAAAAAATAGTTATTATAAGTATTTTAAAATAGTTATTATAAGTACTTTTTAGCTATTTTGATCGAAAAGACTTTTTCTTTATGCATTTATCCAAGTTCAAGCTAGAAGAAACTTAAATGTAAGATGTGCATATTTAAATGTGATCTTCCTCTTTAAGTAAAATCCAAAAATTAACAAGACTAAACAAGCCTCAACCAAAATGTTTTTTTTTTCAAAATTGAATAAAAGATACGGCACTATACAAGGCAAATAAAGGTCATAGTTGACAAGGAGCGTATGTAGGATGGTTAATGGTATAGAGCAACTTTAACATGTCTTCCAAGAGATTTTTAATAGAGATGTGTACTATTGAGATCTTCTTGTTTAACGTAAGACAATGATTTTCTCTTCAAACACAAAATAAGCATAAAGAATCTTTTGTGAAGACTGTTATCTTAAAAACTATGTTCATATTATCTGATTGAAACATTCGCTTCTCGGATAAAGCAAAGACGACACATGTGTTGCTTGTATCTGATCACTAAATGAAGCACTTATGTTTATTGTTGATGCTAAGAAAAGTCTTGTATTTGTCAAATGAAACATTTTCATGTTTTTAACTTGGTTGTTTAAGCTCTTAATCAAAATAATTTATGGTTTGTTGAATTTTTATAATGCATTGAAGCATGCTTTGAATCCAATTCCAAAGTTGAAAATCACAGTACACTTAGAGAACAAACAAATGTATAGTAGATTCTTAAAATTTCATACCAAGATTATATATAAAACATATATGAATACAAATTTTATGCAAAATACAATACAAAGACAATCTATTTAAAATTAACTTCCAAACCACCAAATATATAGTCAAAGGAATACAAGTTGCCCAAATTTTATCCAATCTAGAATTAGCTTTCACTCTCGTATGACAAAATTGTTTTGCAATTTATTGAGAAAGAATACCATTAGTATAATTAGTCCATACCACTTTATATTTACTATTATTTAGAGTATAATCCTCTAAAGAACCTTGTAACCAACACAAAACCATGCTAATGGAATAGAAGAGAAACCAATCCCCTTCCAAATATTAGCCACCTTAGCTGAGTTGGATAGCCACACAAATTGGGATCTATACTAAATTGACCAAAGATGTACTACAACACCAAACATCATTCCATAAATTAATAGTCTTACTATTTTCAAGCATTTGGTCAAAGGTTTTATACTAGATCGAATCATGGAAAAAGTATGCCTATCTCTCACAATATTAAATTCATTAACAACTAAACAACCCAAATCCATAAACTAAAAGAAAATTTCAAGTTAATCTAATGGACGAGGCCTAATTCTCTTCTCTTAAACTAATCACACCAAGACCACCTTCAGATTTAGGACTACATATCATTTTTCGATTAATCATAGCTAACCTCTTAAAACATAATCTCTAACTAAAACAAAATCTTGAATCTATTCGTTATTTTCATTCATAAGAACAATCAACCATTAACAAAAATGAAACTCAATGATTCTATTAATGATAGAATTAACTAATCAAATTAGGCCCGTCATACTTAACATTGCACCTTTCCATTTTTGAATATTCATCTTGATTTTCTCTATGTTAGGCTTAAAAAACTTCTCTTTAAGAATACCATTAAAAATTTGAACTTCCAGTTAAGAAAAAGGTTGAGTTCCTCTAATATATTCAAAGAAGAAAAAATATGTTGAACCAAAAAGGAAGAAGTCTTAAGTGTCACATAAAAGTAACTTTTCTATCTTTTATTCCACTGATTTGAGGTAGTCCGATAAAAATCCAACAATTTAGTAATACTTCTTAGTTCTTATTGTCTTAAAAAAAAACATAACATTATATACATACAAATACGTGAGAAATGAGAAATACCTTTTAAATAAGATCAATTCTACCATTCTTTATCAAATTTAGTAAATTTCTAAAAAGCCAATCTTTAGTAAGACAAATTCCTCTATCTAACATTCCTGCTACAAAAGAACTAGCCAATTGTATTTTCATTCATAGTAATAAACAACTTAGTTAAATATTGTAAATCCAATTACAAAACCTAATTAAAATCAAGATTTTCATTTTAACAATAATCTTTCTCTTGAGTGAGAACTACACTTAATTAAAACCTAACATTTTAGAAATAATTTCTATTTCTAGTTTTATTCCTTTTACATACCACTACTTAACTCAAGTTTTTTGACAATGTATTGAATTTGATTATAATAAAACTTTCATTAATGATAAAATTAACTACATTCACTTTTACTATTTAGAAATTTTACACCAATCAAATAAAATATTCTACATCAATTAGTTGGATAATATTAATACAAACAATGTAAAAGATATTTTGTTTATATTTTCATTTTATAATTATTTTCTAGATTCGTTTCTACGTTTGTTAGAGCAATTGTTTTGTATGACCATGAATTATCTCACTCAAGTGATGTCAATTTTTATTTAAATAAGATTTTTTTTTCTAAACTCTTTATTGAAATGAAACTAAAAAAAAGAAAAAAATTATAATAAAAAGAATTAATATAAAGTTAATTAAAAAATAATAATCTTATAAAAATGATAAGCATCTAAATAATTGCTCAATTTAATATTATATATATTTTACATTTATTACTCAACAAAATTTCAATATACTAGGAGAAGGTAAAATTTTAAGATAGGAGGTAAGCGAAAAAATTTATCTGCAACAGCACTCAAGATGAGAAAGGGGAAAAAAAGTTTGATTTTACATTTGGGACGAGGAAGAAGAATAAAAGAAAAAACAAGCAGGAAGCAAAAGCTGAGTTATATGAAAGAAAAAAAAAACAAAAATACTATTTTCACCCATGAAATCACTAAGCACATTTACCTTGCTGAGTTTATTTCTGATAAGCATAAGTCAAGATCCAAATCATTTTTACTACATGCACCACCAAATTTCTCTTTGTACTCCTAACTTAGAAACACAATTATCATCCTTCATCTAATTCTAAAACTAATCCACATATATCACGTTGATATCTTTAATACATAATTAAGTAAACTAAAATTTTAATATAAATTAAATTTAATTATTACTTTTTATTTTATCTCACACACAAGTTCTGACGAATTCCATCAGTTTTTTTATAATATAGTAAAACAAAAAATATAACATGGATTACAGCAATGTTTTCGTCGAGCGAATTATTATTTTATCTTCTAGGTAATTTATTACATACACATAAGCTATTGATTAAATTTAATTTTTGTACAAATGAAAACACTAATTATTATTTTTATAAGTACAATATCACATATCATCTTCGAATTTAATTTAAATTAAACAAAAAATACCCTTTTATAAAAATAAATATTTTCAATAATTTTCGATAAAAGGTGGAGAAAAACCTCAAGTACAGGTGAAAGTTTATCCACATTTCCCCTTATTTTTTTTTTCAATTAGTTATTATTAAACCTAATCAATAAAATATAATTCAATCTCATCGAAAATAACTGGATTAATTTAATTATTTCCCAACTATTTTTTATTTAACCTCATCAATAGAGAATAATTCAATTTCATCCAAAATAATAATATTAATTTAATTTCTCCTGCTATATAAGGGCCTGCACTGTCACAGAAACATAGTAGTTTCTCTCTTCGGAGACACATCATTCATCACCAGTTCGAGACTAAGGTCTATCTCAGTTTCCCAAAAACTCTCTAAATTACAAAAATCTTCCAATCCTCAATCGAAACCCTAATCCTGAAACCCTCGATTTCCCCCTCAATTGAATTGTTTTTGCCCTTCTGAAAAAACCCTAGTTCGTTCCTCGCTCTTCAAGATGGACATCGAGCAGAGGCAATCGGAGCTCATCGACCACTTCGTCAAGCGAGCTTCCGGGGTCTCCGACGCCGCTGCACTCGCCTCCGTCCTCGTCGAAGCCACTTCTCACCCTTCGCTCTTTGCTTTCTCTGAGATTCTCGCTCTGCCCAATCTTCTTCAGGTTCCTCTTGTCTCACTCTCTCGGCGTTTCTTCTTGTTTTACCCCAATTTTGTTGTTGGTTTTCTTTTTTAAGTATTTTATTTATGAATTGTCTTGTTTACTATCCAAAGTGACTGTTTATTGTACAGGGAAAGGGAAAAGTATTGGTTTCTTCAAAATTATCTTTCTTTTCTGAATATTATTTTATGGTGTTTGCGTTTGCTGTGATTATTTCTGGGGTGCTGTGAAATTATCATGTTCGTGGTAGACTTTTTTTTTTTTTTTTTTTTTTTTTTTTTTTTTTTTTTTTTTTTTTTTTTTTAATTATATATATTTTAAATGTCTTATTTTATTTAAACGCTTTTGGCTGCGAAATGAATCTATTAGAGATTTTGGGTACTGTAGAACTATAATGTTCGTGGATGCCATTTTAATTTTTTTTAATTACATAGTAAATGTTTCATTTTGTTAAGGCACATTCGGCCGTGACATAAAATTGAGGGAATATGAAAGGTTGTCCTAAGTAACATGGACACTATGTTTTTGCTGATTTGTTTTTTGTGAACTAGTTCCAATATGTCTGCTGCAATTTTTTTACTTGTGATATGTTGCAGCTTGAAGCTACTGAGAATTCTGCTTTCCTTGATATGCTTCGGTTGTTTGCACACGGAACGTGGAGTGATTACAAGAGTAAGCCTATGGATTCGCCTTTCTGTTTTTTTTTTTTTTTTTTTTTTTTTCTTTTTTTTTTTTTTTTTTTTTTTTTTTTTTTTAAGTTTCCTCACTTCACTTTTTTCTGATGGGTACTTTCCTCGTTTAATGTCATAAAAGATGAAAGTAGTAATTTCTGTTAGAATGGTAAGATCGAAGAGGATGCACTTACACAATGATTTAATTAAGTAATAATTAAGCCTGGTCCATTGATTTCCCAATCAATTCTTATAATTCTTAATTTCCTTTTAAGTTATGCCCCTTTCACTTTACAGAAGTTAAATCTGATGCCTTAAGGTTTTAAATTGTGGTTCTGTTGCTGTTTCATTATGATTCTTGATATTGCGGACTAATGTCGCTGCTATTACTATTTTGGAGATCACTAAAACTGATATTGTGTCTGAAATTATGGCCGCTTACTGTTCCTCTTTAAACCTTGACATCCTTAAAGCATTTCATGCTATTGTCATTATAAAGGAGTTGATGTACATGTGAACTTATAAAGGTAAGGAAGCCTGATTAGTGGCATATTTTGCACTTTATGATTGATAACAATTATATGATGCTAATTTTGAACTCGACTAAGTGCTTAATTGATATATGAACCTTTCCATGTTGATTGCTAATGTAAATAATATCATTGGGGAAGTTCGTAAATATATCCTCATTTCATGATTTGCTATCTTTCCGTTGCCAGTCTGTGTATGTAAATAGTAATAAAATGATGTTTATTAAAAGGTTTATGTGGCTTGCAGGTAATGCTGACCGTCTACCACAATTGATACCTGATCAGATCCTCAAGCTTAAGCAACTTACAGTTCTTACGCTGGCTGAAACATACAAGGTATACCTATTAATAACACAAAGTTACTGGCTATCTTGTTTTGCAGTTTTGCTTGACTTGTTGATTGAGGGTTGTTAACTGATCCATTTGAATCTCAAAGTCACCAGATGGTAGTGTAGATAGATAACTTGCATATTTATTTATTTTCCGAACTAGTTCTGTCATAAGTGGAAATTGATTTCTATTTCATGGATATGTCCAAATTACTTGTTTTAGCTTGGGACTTTGGTTGAAAAGTGAATTCTCTTTGGCTAAAAGGGTGGTTAAAAGACCTATTGAGACTCCTATCTTCTGCTGCTAGACTTAACTGTTTAGATTATGCTTTGTCATTGTTAAATATTTGTAGTTTTATTTTAGAAAGAGGAAATATCCATGTTGGTTTGTGATAACATTATGTATTTTTACTTTGTTATGGTTTTCACCCATGGTTGTTTCACGAAATCTTCAATATCTGGAGACATTGGGCAGCCCTACAGGATTCTTTATGCTCCTTTGTGTTTTTGAGCTTGCTTTGCGCCCACCCTCTATGTTCCTTCTGTCATTTCTGTTTTATGATTTTTGTTTTAGAAAAAAGGGAAATATTCTCACGAGAGTTGAACATCTGGTTAAGGTGTCCTGGATTTTTCATAGATTTGCTTGTGGTGTCATCATATTTTTAATTTATGTATTGTATATGTTATTTACAAGCATCCTGTGTTTTTTACTCTGTAATTATTGTAGTACATGATAAATTTTCTCTGCTTTCTTAGTTTGCTGTTTTAGTATTGTGCATCTGTTCTGACACATTTTGCAACTCTTGCACCTTTTTGGCCTTCTTTGCCCCTATATATATTGTGATTACGTTGTTTATGGTCTCTATATTGTGTGTTGCCCACTGTTGTTTAAAGGTTTAACTCCTTGAATTTTATCTAGAGAATTGTTTCAACCAATTCATCATTTTAAATATAGTATTATTATACTTTCGTAGAACTAAGTGCTTGATTAATACCCAAAAGTTTCTTCTCCATTTTTGCTGTTTCTAGTGTCCTTGTCTTGGAATCAGTTCTTACAAAATTAGTTGTTTTCAGGTATTGCCCTATGACCAATTGATGCAAGACTTAGATGTGACAAATGTTCGTGAACTTGAAGATTTTCTAATTAATGAATGCATGTATGCGGTAGGCATCATTCCCTTACAGAGAGTATTTAATGCTTTACTGTTCAAAAATGTATATCTACACTATCATTACCACTATGATTATTATTGTTTTGTTGCAATATAATAACTCGTTTGAAGAGTAGGAAGAGGCGAGCAATAACATTAAATCGTTCTAATGGAAGCCAGAAAGAAAATACATCAGCTCTTGATCTCTCTAATTCCGTTTAAAATAAAATATCAACAAAAATGAGAAATCCTATGGCATGAAATCCGCTATAGGAAGTGTTCAGTTCGCAATATGAGTGTGTGTTCAGTTCGCAATATGAGTGTTTGGGGATTCTAAGGTCATTGCATATGAAGCAACTAGTTTTTGCTAGTTTTATTCAGTATAACAATCCAATGACTTTACTGATAAAGTGAGTAACCAGTAAATGATAGAATCTGAGAAAATTAAAGAACATGAATATTTTTGGGGTGTGGCACCGAAAACAGTTTCTGATAGTTAAGTTTTGTGTGCTACTGATTTAGAAAGCAGTAACTGAATCCGGTTCTGATAACAAACAAAAGTATACAACAGAATCTGTGTGCACTTCCGAAGTACACGTATAACACTATGCATTTGGTAAACATGTAATCAATCATTTACACTGAAAGGGATCTGGAAACAATACTAAAATTATGTGATTGGTCCATATGTAAGACTTAGATCCTGTAGATATTGACATATTTGGTTTTCTTCATTTATTCTTTCATGATTTCTTTTAGTTTTCTAATCTTCATTTTGTTATTGACAAAACGTCTTGTAAATGATAAATTGTCAGAGATATATTTTTGGTACTTTAGGGATTTTGGCTTCTATCTTATTTTTCGTCTACCTATATTCTGCTTTTATCATTTGATTTCGTTTTTATCTTGTTTTTTTTTTTCTTCAATGTTGGATAGTCAAATTAATAAATGGGTAGCCTGAAAACAATATTTGATGAATGACAGACATGATTTCTAATTTTGTTGCTCTCATCAGGGAATAGTCCGAGGAAAGCTGGATCAGTTGCGTCGATGCTTTGAGGTCCTGGCTCATCTTCATCATCTGTTATTTTATTTAATTGTATTTTGTTCCATTTCTGTTTTTCCATTTAATAAGTATTAGAAATTTACCTGATCTTTAAGTGTGATTTCAGGTCCAATTTGCAGCAGGGAGGGACTTGAGGCCTGATCAACTTGGGAATATGATCCAGACTCTCTCTAACTGGTAATCTCTCTTTTTCAAGTAGGGGCGTGAATAATTTGTAATCATATGTATGCTATTTGGTAAGTCAATTACCAATTCTTGGAAAACAATTGTGTGAAATTTCAAATTTGTATTTTGATATTAAACTTGCTTTGTGATGCTGGATGACTTGAATATAGCGGAACTTGCTTCAATACTTAAAGCTTTGAATTTTTGGACTATGACCACTTTATAAAAATATCCAAGTCTGTTTAGCATCCGATCTTAGTTGAAAGTTGGTTTAAAGTTCACATTGTCTACATGTCAAAATTTTAATTTGTATTTTATATACAGTTCTTGATCCTTAAATTTTTGTTTGAATATTCTATTTCTCGTTTCGTTCAGAATGTCTCAATTTGGTATTTTATATACAGTGCTAATTTTTGGGATGTAATGTATGGTGTTTATCTTCGAAATACTAAACTTAATTATGAATGGGAAACATAGGTTGTCTACATCAGAAAGTCTTCTTGTTTCAATCCAAGAGAAGATCAAATGGGCTGATGCTATGAGTGAAATTGACAAGAAGCACAGGAAGGATGTGGAAGAGAAGGTGGAAGAAGTAAAGAAGACTATTTTCAAGGTGGGCTGGATTTATTTTTATGGGTTTAACATTTTTATAGATGAGAAAATGTCTGATAGAAAATTGTTACATATAATTTCATTCTTGTACTAAATGTGTTGAAAATTCCGTTTATCCTTTTGTGTATATTAAACTCTAGGAAGGAGAGAAACGTTGAGCTGAAACCAACAGTATGGATGTTTTATTTATATTGAGAAAAAGGAAATGATGCAATAAATAGAGGAGATTTAATATATTCTAGTAACAAAGATATGATACGGGAATGAATAAGCAGAAATGCTTCTAATAATACACTTATAATTTAGATATTCTTGATTATATATATTCAGTTCCTTATTTCTATAATTATAATAGTGTATCTATGTGTGTTATGAATTGGTGTTCGATTATTCAGTGATATATAATGCAAGCTGGAATTCCATTCCCTATGATAGAGAAAAACAAAAGTTTTAGTCAATAAAATAATTCCCATTTATATGTATTAATGACTAAAGCTTTGAGGGCCATTACAGAATTCATTATTCTTTAATAATCAAGCTACAACATTGGTTGGGGTTAGCTATGGATCACACACATAACCATGGTTTCTTGTCTTGTATTAAATTCTAATATAGGGCATTTACCTGTAAATCTCTGTGGTTTGGCTGATAATTTTCCTCGTATCCTTTACCCTATTTTTTTGATCCTTCAGCTCATCGTCTGGTCTACTCTCTTTATTTGTGCTTCTATGGGCTTTCTTCATACATGCTTAAATTACTTATGGTCAGACCCTACTATTTTATCTTGTCTCTAATAAGTGTATTTCTAATCTTCCTATCGAAGATCTCAAATTGATTGGAGATATGATTAAAGTATGTAGTAAAAAATAAGTGAGTGCAAATTTTATTCTACATGCATATTTTGTGGGGTTAAGTTTGACAAAAGTCCACTTTCTAGAATGGTAGGAGATTGGTACCATCCAGTTTTGTTATTAATCCTAGCAACACTTCCTTAACAGCTTATTCATTAATGTTTTCATCAAAACAACATTTTAAGTTTTTATATATAGCTGCTGCTGTGTGCTGCATTAATCTTATTTTCGATTTGGAGTTGTGCTAGATAATGTAGAAGTATCTGCCTTATTGTATACATAATTGCCTGCTGTTCTTTATGGTTGGAATATATTGGTCGACGTGTCTTACTTACATCGTGGCAGAAGTTACACACTGTAAGCAGGCCGACATCGACTTCAGAGGCCATGAGGAGATCTGCTCTGAATCTGGTGGAGTGATGGATTATGAAGAAGATCGAAGCCGACCAAAGAGGTAATTTGAAAAAACTGTGTAACAATCAAGTATTTGATCTGATGCCCTAATCAAAATTGATTTTCCAAGTTTACATTATTGTTCTTGAACTACAAGTTTGACATGGATATGGCTGGCAAGATCGTTTATCTGTCAGTGCCTTACACGTGTCTGCATACAGTATGTATTGAAGTGTATTCATATTATCAATGGGAATATAGATTATATAGGCCTTATAAAGATTGGGCTCTGTAGGCATCTAGTTCAATCTAGAATATGGTTTAGTTGTCAATTTTTGCTTTTTGAGAAAGCTAAAAGAATATTATTAAAGCAAAACCCAAGTTTAGAGCACAAGATGTGCCCATTCGAGCAAATCAGAACCATAAAAGGCTGCAATATAAATAATAAACTCACTACACATAACCGCCTGATGTATCATAGCCACCTGTGTCTGCAAGTTTAGATAACTTCCATATATTCTATCACAAGACTTATTATGGCTTGAAAAAATTGCAGGAGGCGGCATCCAATATCTTGAAGATTGTAGTAGATAAAGGAGCTCATTGGATGAGTTCTTTAGTTGCTTGCCTGACTTTTATTCATGGCATGCGTCCTCAGAGGATATCAGCTTTTGCAGACAAGTATATCTCATCGATATTGCTCTTGTCTGTCACACCACAAAGCGAGATAGGAACAAGGAGAAAAAAAGGGGGAAACCTGTTAATTTCTTCAAAGTTGTATTTAGGAAATTGATGGTGTTTCTCGAACCATTTTAATGTAATACTGAGTTGTCAAGAACAAGCTGAGATGGTGGTGCGGCTATTTATTTTTGGGTTGTTGAATTTATACTATTGTTTTTGTTTTGTATTATGCTTCATATATGCTGCTTCAATTGCATTGCTATATTATGTGGCGAATATTTATTCCCAAAATTAGATATTAGATACATATATTCTAAATTTCAAGGTTGTTGGCCTCCATCGTATGAAACTACTTCTCGTGCGCTCATGATTTGTTTGGTTAAGAAATTGAAGGGAGAGAAGAGGATGAGATTACCTTTTTCTATGAATAATAACCAATTAGGTACATGTACGTGCAGATTGACGACATGAAAGAACACTGTGTTGTTAGGTCTATGTGATAAATTATTTGTGATATTATTGTTATTAATTTGAAATTTTATACACTAAATTTACACTACATATTGTACTTTTTAGGGTTAATTTTACATAAAAGGTAAAATTCAGGAATCAATTTATATCTTTTATTTATTATTTTAAAACTGTTTTATTACCAATTATAACAAAGTATGTGTGAAAATCAAGAAAAACATAAAATGGAAAGTTGAATTGTGTTTACACTTACACTTGTAAGTATTGGTTGATGATGAATATCCAGACAGCGTTTTTGTTTGCATAAGCTTCAAGAGGCACTCTTTTATGACTTAATTGATTTACTTGAATAAGGCGTTCTAGATATATGATTACACAGTAACTTTCATTCCTAAGTTAGTATAAATGATGATAAAAATACAATATAAAGTGATTAAGTGAGAGAGAAAATATACATTACTTTTATTTTTATCAATAAATTAAGATTCACTAATTAGGTTAATGCATTCAAGTATAGTATAATTATTGTTTTTGTTTATAACTATCTCTAATTAACCTCTTTACTATTGTTTGACCTTTAAGTATTATGGTATAAGTCATTTTTAGTTTAATTAAGTATTCTTTTAAAAGCTACTCTTAGACCTTAGCGTATCTTCTTATACAATCTATTTTTGAACTAACAATCTATTCTTTTTCTTCTTATACAATCTATTTTTGAACTAACAATCTATTCTTTTATAAGTTACTTTTAACTTAATCAAATATCTTTTATATATTATTTTTGACTTAATCAACTATTTTTATACAAGTTACTTTTATTTTAATCACATTTTTTAACACATTATTTTCGGTTTAATCAAGTATTTTTATACAAGCATCTAACTTAAATGCGTATTTTTTGAATAACAAGTTAATAACTTAGTATTATTTATTAAACAACAACTTATGGCTATAATATATATAGTTGCTTGTTCACTAGAGACAATAATTGATTCTTGACGTTGTGTAGTATCTTTTTGTTTGCTAATAATAAAATATAAATAATGTTAGAAGTTTCAACTTTTCTAAATGTTGCTTATCACAAGCAAGCTTATTAAAGTAGGATGTATTAAAGTACGTCATACAACATTAAATATTTTTCTATTTTTGTATGTAACTTCCTTGTGACTGTATATACTTATTCTAGAGTCGAACAAAATAGATAATCTTTCTAGAATTGTCAATGCTCAATGTTAAAGAATTGCAGAAGAAAAGTAGCTTTAGCTCAAATTTCAAAAGATATTTTTAAAGTTGACTTATATTTGAACTTGAGGAATCTTTGGCAATGGAAACAATGAATATTTCTTATAACATAAAACTAAATATGTATGTTTTTTTAGCAATACGAGATTAGTTTAAACTATGCGTTTATCATCTAAATGTGTAAAATGTCTTATCAAAAGTATATAAAGATTGTATGGTGTTTTTTATTGTTTGTCAAATAGAACACTTGTATTACATGATTTGTTGTTGAGTTAAGTTATTGTTTTGCAGACGAAACATGATCATATTTTATCATCAAATTAAAATTTTTAAAATATGGAACTTTTACTCTAACAATGTGATACGTAAATAAAAAATGGGACAACACAAAGCTAGGTTTCTATTTGTTGATGCACAATACTAAACTGGAAGGGGGGGTTGGGTTTATTCTGGTGTTTAGGCTAGTTGTTTCAATGAAGTTTCCATTTTTGTCTGCACCTCATAATTTCCATGTGCACCCTGGGGGTGGTTAACAGACACAACTGCCTCGCGTACTGCTGCCACCCTTGTCGCTGCCGATTCCTTATTATCACCGTTTCTCTTGTCAATGTGTGGTGTCATGAATAAATTTAAAATCAATGTGTTGTGTCATCAATAAATTTAAAAAAGAAAGTGGTTTTGATTGTGTCAGCAGACTATCATATTAGAAGTTTATTTGTTTTTTTTTTGTTTTTTGTTTTTTTTATAAAAAAATGATTTTCAAGTTACGAAATTCATGAGTTTTTTTTATGTAAAAATAACTTTTGAATAGTATATTTTGAAAAATAAAAACTTTTCAAACTTCCAGTTGAAAATGAAAAGAAAAAACCTTTATAGAGATATTGTTTAGTAAACTAAAAAAATAAAATGGACATTTTCATATTTATGGGGTGCAAAAAGAAATCTCCAATATGTAATAATAAAAAGTAATAATAAAAGGCTATTTCGAAAACTTCAATTTCCACCTTTCTATTTTCTTCACACTTATTTATTTTCTTAACTTTTTTTATAAGCTTTCTAATTTTAGCTTATTAAAAGAAAATATTTTACTCTCTTACAATTTTTTATTAGAAAGTACAATCTTTTAAGTTTTCAAATATTACACTTAAATTGTTTGTCATCCTTTTATATAAAGAAATATTGGTATTTTCTGTTTTGAAGTTTGAAGTTCTGTAATAATTTTATCTTTAAAAGAATCATTTAGTCGAGGATTAAGGGAACGTGATTCTCATATACCATACTAATATTTTAATCTCAAGTTTATAAAAATAAGGATCAATCACCATTTTGTCCTTAAAAGACATATTAGAAGAATAAAAAAGAAAAATATATTTAAACTAATTTTGACCTTGAGTTCGACTTTTAAACAATAAGAGACTATTGAGTATACTAGAACATCATTTTGAACTCTCTCTATCCTTTCTTATTATTTATAATTTATTAAAACTCACAAAATTTCAGTAGTCTTACGTTCTATAAGAAGATTCTCTTTTTTTTATAATTTTTAACCAATAAAAAGATATTTTCCACGAAATCTCTTAAATAGCATGTTTTTAATATTTCTATTTTCTACCATTCAAATTAATTATATTATTTTATTAGTTATTAATTTTAAATTACTTAAAACTAATTTTTAAAAAAACATTTAACATAATAAAATTTTATTTTATTAGTATAATTTAATTTATAATTATATTTCAAAGTCTCAATGTCTATTAATAATTAATAAATTTTATATTTTCATTTAAACACAAATCACATCTAATATAATTTTTGAAACATTTACTATAAAGTTTAACCAATTCCATACACACAATAATTTATTATTGGAGATGCTTGTAAACTATATTACCTATATACAAGAAATCTGTAGTCCTTTTTTTTTTAATCAATTTAAATTCTAAGTCTTCATGTAAAAAAAAAAAAGTATATTTATTTACCAAGTAGTTTTCTAAATTTCCCCATTTGGCGTCCCTTATTTTCTTTGAATGCTCCAAGACCACCGCCACTGAAAAACCCGCAAACCCGAGCAGAGGAAGAAACGCAACCATCAGAATCAGATGATGAAGAAGAAAAGCTGTTAGATCTCTAAAAGCTCTCGCTTGGCCCAGCTCTGCACCTCTCACCTCTGTTATCTCTCTCACACCCAACTCTTCTCTTCCCCGCACGACGCCGTCCGGCGATCCTGCCACTCACTCTGGTGATATACAACCACACGCAGGTACACACAACTTTTAAGCTGTAAACTAAGATTTTTCATTTCCTTTCATGAAAAAAACTGAAGGGGTTCTGATGGGGTTGTATATATAACCTTATTTACGAGAAAGATCTGTTTTTTTTTTTTTTTTTCCACAACAGACTTCAGAAACAACTCAAACCCTAACTCTAACTCCGTTAATTGTTTGTGTTATGCCTAATTATGCTGTTCTTCATGTTTTGTGTTGGTTCTGCTGCCACTTGTGAATATGTTTTTGTCTACCTAAAATCAGAAATATGTAATGTATCATCCTATTCTGCTTTTCTCATTTTAATGCATAATGGAATAACAGGAGTTCCTCTTTCCAGTTTTGGAAGACATAATGGAATTTGAAATGAAATGTAAGTTAAGATGATGAATACTGCTTTAGTGGAGGTGTGTAGGTGTGGGTTTGTGTGAGGAGGAAGAAGATAGTAGGTGAAGATAATGGAGGTGGGAGTTATGGGTTTGGGAGAAAAGGAGGAAGAAGTAGGATGTAGGAGGAAAGAGGCTGCAGATTTTCATGCTCTGCAGGAAAAACTAATTTTATTTTTTAAATTTTGTTTGCTCTTTGCTACTCTATGATACTGTTTCAACCTGAGTTGATAAGATATGTATACCCTTGTAGGAATAATCTACACCTCACATTTTATTGGATCCGATTTGGGAGAAAATAAAGAACCAATCAAGTTTGGTTCGGCATTGTCAAAAAGAATTTCAAAATCCAAACCAAGCCAACTGGATCAAGAATGGGTTGGTTTGGTTTCTATCAAGTGGATTCAATCACATAGAAGTATACACTTTTTTTTAAAGAAAAAATACATAATATTGTCCAAAAATTCACACGTAATTCACCATTGAAAGGGATAAATAACATTTTTATATTATGATGGACTTACATCATCTAAAAGTAGCCAAACTTTGTAAAAATATATTATGATGGACTTACATTATCGTGTTTATCACCATCACAATGTCCGACCTTGTTCATTCAACAATGTCTAGCCCATATTGAACACCATTTTGATGTTCAAACTTTTTTGTGAGAGGTGCAACCCAGGTCATAGTTTATTGCCATTCTGATGTTCATCTTTGTTCATTCCACATGATCTAGGTCGTATTTAATGCCATTTCGATGTTCAAACTTGTGTGCAAAAGGTGCGGTCTAGGCTGTAGTTTATCGCCATTCCTACGTCCATCCTTGTTCATTTAGCACTGTCTAGGTTTTATTTAACGACATTCTGATGTTCAAACTTGTGTGTAAGAGGTTCTGTTATGGATACTGTTACAATGAAAACACTGCAAAGTTATTTTTTGAATGCTACTTATGGATATTACAGATCATTATGATTCACGATTTAAAATTAGATATTAGACATGCTCAGTACTATTTTGATATGTATTTTACTAAGTTGTTGTGAAGTTATGAATATTGTTACTAGATTAGGAAAAGCAAAGATTACATTTTGAAAGATAACAAATAAGAGTTACACCCTTAGGTAAATAATGGAGGTATTTTATGACTAAACAACATAGATATGTACAAATTGTTGTGTTGTCAGTGATTACTTTTATTTTTAGTCTCTTAGCATTACATGCTTAAGATTGAGGGGCTATGCGTAAGTAAGATTTTACCAACCATGAATTTAAGCATCATCACCTTGTTGGCTCGAGGTTGAGAGACTATGTACCGTTAATTGTACGAAGATAGGATTGAAGCCGATTTATTGGGGGGTCAACTGAAGATAATGTATTGTTCTAGTGAAAAAACCTTTGTGTCTTAAGCCAGAGCATTCACTATGAGAATCACAAAATGGTGACCCTAATGGTCTATTTATAAGCTCTAAAACAATTGTGTCTGCTTCCCTCTAGGGATAATGGGCCTTGCAGGACAAGACACTACATGATCGTGGAGCTTTACCTCCAAGTTAGCTTTCTGGAGGTGAAGTTTCATTAAAGATGGTAAATTATAGTTTGTGCATTCCTAATTATCAAGCCTACGTGGGAGCTCCCTTGGATTTCGCATCAGGATTGAGGCTTTGTGATCATCCAAATGCTTGATCTCATACGTCTCTATATTCTTGAACACGTGGTCCTTCATATGCCCTCTGTGTGAAGAGATCTGATGGTACACAAGTTAGGTCGATAAAATGCCTATAGGTATCAATCGGGTCAGCAAAATGTTTACTAGGACACAGTCCCCAGGCTTGAGCCACGAAGGCGAACAGGCTTAGGAATTCAATTATCATAACTTAAACATTAGAGTCCATAATAGTTGGGCTACAACCAATTGGTCTATGGGGGAGAGAAATCAAGAAGATACAGGGGAAGTTCTAAAGAAGGATCTCATAGTAAAATCTGTGGGGATTAGTCTTTAGACAGAGTCCACGGACAAAGTGTGATTCATGCAGTTGACCTAACATGATGGGATAAGACTTCTTATTATTAAGCATTGACCAACTCTAGGTTGTCCATAGCTAGGGTAGAAAGAACCCTTGGAAGCTAAGCATGTATTCTAAGTATGCCCAACTTTAAGATAAGTTAGGGAGTTGATAAACATGAAGTGGTTTTGTTGGAAGCTCAATCTCCAGTAAAGTATGAGATGTGGATATGATAAAACATGAACATAGACATAGAAAAGTATTTATAAATCAAATCATATCACCACACACAACTATGGTACCATGTATAAAATTAATGCAGACTTAGCTTGAAAGCCCAAAGCTCGAACTAAAGAAGGGAGCCAATGTTCTTAACTTTTGTCGGTTCTGTATTCGTTGCATTTCCATTTTCATTCTTATAAAAATAGTAATGGTAAAAATATGAAAAGCAATATTTGATTTGAGAGTATTCCAAATGGTCATAATGTTTTTAACACGAGTACATGTCTGTCATGGATACAATGCCTATGTTAGTATCCATGCTTTGCACACCTAGACACTGTTTTTGTTTCTTTGGATGTTGAGAAATTACAGATGGGATAAGGAAACTGCAATGTCCAGTGATGGATTTGCAGGAGCCTCAGCAACCAACCTAACTTACGTGGTGGCAGAATATTATATTCTGTTTTTCAATTTTCTAATTCTAAAAGTAGAAATAAAAGATGATTAAAACACTCTTAATCATTGAATTGTATGCTTGTGTTGAATGGGACGATAATG
>Ga0209489_100815_pt1 | contig 62151 bp, 53 predicted proteins | sample SiratrowhiteBW_FD_187527 | JGI IMG/M metagenome (GOLD analysis project Ga0209489, IMG submission 187527) | Root nodule microbial communities of legume samples collected from California, USA - Siratro white BW (SPAdes) (version 2) | ecosystem: Host-associated > Plants > Roots > Nodule | place... | reverse complement strand
TTTTTTTTTTTTTTTAATTTATCAACATTTTTGTATAGTATGTACCTTACTCATGTGGCTTATGCTCAGAGGTTTTTGATAAAGAGAGTAATGTACCGTCCAGACCAAATTCGCCTATGACTTAATCATAGAACCTTGAACAATTCAATTGTTCAGATTGAGCTTGACTACAACTTGAAGTGTACGTATTTGTTAAGGATTGTAAAGGAGTAATGGAGTGCTATATTACTAGATTTGCAGGTATAGCTTTAGAATTTAAGAGAAATAACAAACTTTCCATATAAACTTTATGTACAACCTATGTATCTCTCCACGTCCTACTATACCTTCCTTTCTTTCTTAACGTAAAGAGGTTTAGTCTTAACAAATGACTATGGAAGACAAACACATTTTAAATTTTAATAAATGTTGTGAATGTAAAAAGTTATTTTAATATTACAAATTGACTTGTAAAAGGACATCTTTAACTCTATATTATTAGTAGAATTTAGCGATCATAGATAACATTTCACTAGTATTACTGGTTATTGTGAAAATAATATCTAAATTAAAATAAGTATGTTGTGCAAATAACTAAAGATTGTCAATATAAAAGTAAATAATAGAGAATGACATATAACTTTAGGAGTTGATATGTTTTAAGATCTTAACATTCAAAAAATCTAATAAATACATGACACCTGGACATGCAAGACTATTATTTAATGTTACAATGACCAATTACCATGATCACCAATTAATTGATATCTCTTGTTTATTTTAACACAGGACCAAGGATTTGTACATCAAGATTCTTCTTTGAATTTGTTAAACATGATTGTTCATAGTTCAACCAAGTTTCAATTTTGCTCACCCTTATCACGAAAGTGTATATGTGTACAACTATTGCAAAATGCACCCCACCATTTTACTTTCATGTCCATAGAGTCTATCTGGTTCATCAACCTTCTACGAAATTTAGCAGAAAGTAATAACCTTAATGTTATGCAAAAAGAATTTTAAAAAATTAACTACCATTACAGATGTAATTATGAGCTCAAGTAATATAATGCTTTTAACAAAAATAGTCATACATTAATTTCAATCTTTAAAATAGTAGTGTAATGACTATATTCACTACTTTAGACCATCATTCAAGAAAAAACTAAAACATTTAGAATAGTTATATTCAAGCATAATCACATTTAAATATTTCACAATAATTTGAATAAGTAACCATCAAACTTCACTTCTTTTTTTTTCTCACTTTATCTTTAATAACAAAGAAAAATAAACAGATGCAAATTTGTGTACAAATTGACATGAATTTATGTGTATTTATTTTTGTTCTTTTAAAAAATACAAAAATTAAAATTGTTTATTTGTCTGGTAAAAATATATTTCTATATAATTTTGTGCAATAACTATAGTATTTCACAAATATAGAAGAAAAAAGAAATATAAAGAAAGTGCAAAATAAAGAAGAAATACAATAAGAACGTGTAACAATTAATGTAGTTTGTTGTTGAAGTAATAAAAATTAATGTAAAAATGATAAAGTTTTTCTTGTAAAAATTTAAAAAAATAAAAATCTGTTATTTTAAGAATAGTCCTTATATTTAACAATTATCTTAAAAACACTGGCATACAACACGGAAAAGCCAAAACAAAGTGAAAAAAATCAAGAACTTAGCTCTTGAAGACCAAAGCTCATGATACCAAATGATGAAGGAGCTCCTAGGTGCCTTAGCTTCTTGCGCAAGCTTCAATGGAAGTTGAACATGATGAAACCTTGAAACACCGAATAAAAGAAGTGGATGAAACTCCTCATGATGTGGAAGAATTCACCATGGAAGGAAGCGTGAAGGTGAAGATTGGTGAGGTTTTGGTGAAGTAGAAAGTTAAAGCCTTGAAGGAGGTTGGGCCAACCTTCAAGAGAGAGCTTCTAGCTTCTAGGAGAAGAAACTCAATGTGAAACTTCAAGCAACGTGCTAAAAATTTAGCAACATTCCATTACTCAAATCAAGTCTACATTAGAGGTTCCTAAACCTCTTATTTATAGAAGAAAGGATGAGTTACTTAGCTTCCTATGCAAGTTATCTAGGTAGGGTATGGGAGAAGTTAGGTCTAGAAACCCTAGCTTATAAGACAAGCTTCTAACCTTAGCTTATAAGACAAGCTTCTAACCCTAGCTTCTATGACAAGCTTCCCAAACCTAGGTTGCACTCAAAGGCTCTTACAAGGTGGTGACAAGTGGCACAAGGAGAGAGCTCCTTGTGCTACTTGGACTCCTTGATCAAGTCCAACATTATTTATGAACTTCAAGGCCCAAACTTACACTACATGGCCCAAAAATACAAGGCCCAAATTTATTCTACTTGGCCCAAATTATTCTAAAATATTCTAAACAATTTATACAAATTAGAGGACTTCTCCTTAATACTCTATTTTCTCCAAAGAGATTTCTTCATGTTTGCGTTGGGCCCGATTGAAAGCCCAAACAGCTTGAAATGGGCCCAATCTTTTGGAAAGCTCTTGATTCTCCCTCGGGTTCTTTGTCCTCTTTATTCTTGATTAATGTCGTTTGGACCTTCTTCCATCATTTTCTGTTTTATTCTTTCATAATTTTTTATTTATAATTTGTTTCTTGTTATTTATTAATACTATTTAAATGACTGATTATAAATGAAACATGAAAAGAAAAAATAAGAAAATTGAACTACATAGACTTGTTTTTTATTCACACTTGCAAATATAATAGCGTAAGTTAATTATAACTATTCCATACTTAGATAAGAAAAAAACTAAATACTATTCAAATTAATACTCTCATATATTTATTAGTCCAAATTAAAAAATAAATTAACAAATTTTTAGTCCATAAAAATTGAAATGATTCACAATTGTAAATTAACTCTCCTTAAGTAGAGATAACATGCCACTTAATAAATTTTTAGAATAAAAAACTTTATAATTTAAAAAATATAGATGTTCTTATAAATTTAAAATAATATTTCAAGATTTAAATCTATAAAATTAATACATCTAATTACTAAAATAACTTATACGTAACATATTAAAATAACATTAACATGAAATATGCGAATATATACATTATTTTATTTTTGTGTGACTCAAAAACTCGTTTAATTACTAATTAAGCGTTGGTTATGTCTATAATTTAGGTAAGATTTTAGTTTATCCTATTTAAATAATTAAAATTTTTTATTTTAACTGGAAATGCAATTTGTATATTTTTTTTCTTAAATAATTTTATGAAAAAAAGGTATTAACCACCTCAAAGAGGCAAAATTTGTATTGTAGTATTATTGATTTGGTATTTAGTGTATAAATGTTAAGTGAGACCATTTATTATTAAAAAATCATTTAAAATATGTTGTCGTAAATGAGACCACACCTAGTTTGTCAAAATAAGAAAAATATAAGATTACGTAAAAATACAATATTGTCCCCATATCTTATATAACGATTTTTTATTCAAAATTTAGGATTTTTTTTAATATTTATCTATATATCGTACACTTAGCATTAATTATAGGAGAAAAATCTATAATTCCACCAACTTTCTAACTTTGATTCACACCTTCAAGTTTATACTTTCATACAAGTTTATCAACTACAAGATCTTCTTTCTCCTTTATCTCTTCCCCCATCTTCCTCTAAAATATGTTTCATCTATATAAATTAATATAGATTAATATACAGATAAAAAATTAATTTTAGCATATTTTATATATTTAATAATCTGAATTTTTTATACTTATTTCAACATTTGCAAAATATTTTCTGAAAATATTTTGTATAAACGTTGTCTGTTTTGTGCAACAATGAGTATTTTCTTCCAGTGGACCCACTTTTTTATATTTTTTTATCTGGTTAAAAGAGAAACCTAAATAATTATGTTTATAATAAATTATACTTTGTATGCTCTGTAGCGTGTAATCAATTACATACCACCGCGGTGGTATCTCTCCAGAATATTATTTAAAATTTATTTTTGTGCCTATCATCGCGGTTCTGAAAATAACCGCAGTGGTATCTCCCTGCAATATTTTTCTTAATATTTATGTATTTTACCACCATGGTTCTCACACCAACCGCGGTGATATCGTTGCACTTAATTTCAAAAATGTCATCGTGTTTTTTTTAATGCGGTTTTCTATTAACCCCAGTGATATTCTGTCGTGAAATGTGTTTTTTCTACTAGTGTCTCCATGTAACTGCACCACCACTAGTGGATTTTGTATCATCTGAATCAGAGATCCAGTTAGCATCACTGTTCCATTCTAACACGGTAGGAAACCCACTAGTGGATTTTGTCTCATCAGAAGTTTTAGAACCTATTTTTCTTTTCTTAGGATCAAGTAACATCGCTTTAGCTAAACACCCCTACACTCTTAAATATTTGAGTTTAGGATGAAAACCTTTCCACAACTCTTGAGGTGTTTTGCCGATTTTCTTATGAGGTATTCTATTTTGAAAAAAAACATGATGTAAGAAGAGCTTCACCCCAAAGATTACCAAGAGCATTAGAACTAATAAGCATAACATTCATCATTTCTTTAAGAGTCCTGTTTTTCCTTTCTGCTACTGCATTTTATTTAGGTGAATATGGTGGGACTACTTTATGAATAATTCATTCTTTAACACAATAATCATTAAATGAAACATATTCACCACCTCTATCTGATCTAATCCTTTTAATCTTCTTATCTAATTGATTTTGAACTTCAGTTTTATAAGAAAGAAACATAGCAAAAGCTTCATCTTTATTCTTTATTAAGTAAACTTTTGTATATTTTGAATAATCATCTATGAAAGTTACAAAATAATTTTTACCACCTCCAGTAGTGAGTTGCTTTAAATCAACAAGATTTCTATGAATTAAACCTAACAACTCAGTTTGACGTTCTAAGAGTAACATACTTTCTTTGTAATTTTTTATTCTACACAAATACATCACATTTCCTACTTTTTTTATCATGCATGTTAATTAATCCTAATCGTTGCAATTTAATAACATACGAAGAATTTATATGTCCTAATCTAGCATGCCAAATATCATAACAGTCAACAACATAAGTGGAAGACACAGATCCAGATTCATTAATAATATCAGAAACATTGAGTACAAAAAGTCCTTGATCACAATATCCCTTTTCCACAAACACATTATTTTTTGTCATCACAATCTTATCAGATTCGAATGACACTTTGACCCTTACCTTTCCTAATAGTGCTATAGAGATCAAATTAACTCTGATTGATGGCACATGCAGCACGTCACTTAAAGCCAAAGTCTTCCCAGATGTGAGCTTTAGAAGAACTTTACCTTTTCCTATGACAGAAGAAGTTCTAGAATCACCAAGATGAACTTGTTCTTCTCCATCCCCTACACTGGAGTAGGAGGAAAATGCATTTCTGTGTTTGCACAAATATGCTTGGTAGCCCCAAAGTCTACCACCCATTTGCTCACATTTGTCACAAGGTTCACTTGTGAAGCGACCGCACAAGTTGTATCTACCCCTTCGACTATATTTGCGTTAGAAGGATTGTCGTTCTTGACCCTGTGTGTGCACTAAGTTGCATGGTGACCTGGCGTTCCACAAACAAAGTAGTTTCCCTTCTTGAAGGTGGGTTTGGGTCCACTAAGACGGGAAAAATTAGATTTATTATTTTTCTTGTGATTAGGTTTTTTCTCGTACCTTTTTGGAGCTGGTTTATTTTCTATCATATTTGCTTTGGCAGATAAGGCCTTAGCCCTTGCAGCAGCACACTCTTTCCGATTGGTGTCTTCAATGATCATGTATGATAAGGTCCGGTAGCGACATCTGTCTATGCCTGTGCTTTAGCTGTTGTTTGTAGTATGTCTAGGACTGCAGAAGTTTCTCGATTAGAAGTTCCGAAACAAATTGATCAGGTAGAATAATATTTTTTGCTTTAATGTCTTCAAGTAGCTTGTGATATTCATTGATTTGAATCTTGATATCTTGTCCTCTATCATCTCCCAGCGGTAGTAGTTTCTGATAACGAATCTTTGTCGAACGACATCTTTGGTTGTGTATTTGAGGATAAGAGAATCTCAAATTTCCATTGCTTCCTTGTAGGAGCAATACACATCGAACAAATCATTGGATAATGTAGTGAGCATGGTGTGATGACATACCTTATTTGTATGGATCCAATCTTCAATTTGTTTCATAGGAGAACTGGTGTCCGGTTTGGATGTTGTAAGTGCATAGGCAATTTTGTACATGTTTAACAGGGTAGACACGCGTTCCTGCCAGCGTCGAAAGTTTTGACCCGAGAAAACTTCAACCTTCAAAACATTCGGAAATGGCTTTGTGACGATGGTTGACGTTCCCGAAACATCGTTTGACATGTTTGGTGCAGTGTTGTTGTTTGCCACGCCGTCAACCATAAGTCCTTAAGATTGTTGTAAAAGACGGCTAAAAATTTAATAAACTAAAATGCGGAGGCGTGATAAAATATCACTGTTCGCAAGGACTTATCCACGATAAATACACAAGTCCCCCATGATATAACAGGAACTTCTCAGTTAAAAATTGAGAATCTCAGAACTAGCAAGCTCGCCCTTTAATGAGCAAAAATATCCAAAATATTTAGAGAAAAAATAGAAAAAGAGAAGAGAAAATATGTGAAGAAGAGAAGAAGATGAGCTCTTAGTGTACATTTTGAGAATAAGTGGGAGTCCCTATTTATAGAGGATGGAAAGTGAGAGATTTAGACTGTGAAAGAGTAGTGAAAGAAACAGCTCCCACCATCCACGCCCAAGAGCTACCCTCAACATCTAGAAAGCGGTTCTCAACATTCAAAAATGCTGCAATGTTGATCAACCCATGTTTGAAGGGTTCTAGAAGACAAATTTGGATTAGGATTCGAAAATTTCGTTTTCCCTTTTTTAACGTTTTGGGATACCGTGTTCTGCTTCTATTTTCACAACACATGATTACGTCGTACGATTTTGGGTTAGAAGTAAGGATGATGACGTCATACCGTTTTGGCTAAGGAGATACGGTCGAGAATAAAAAGTGATGCAGTTCTGTGAAGGATATGATAGCTAAGTTAAGGGCGAAGCGGCTTTGTCAGAATATGCAAGCCATGCGGTATTTGACTTTGGCGTTTGGCGATTAGGGTGTATGTTTGGGATGTTAATTCTGGGCGAAAGTATTATGATGGAAGTTCTGGAATTTGGCTATCAAAAGGAAGTTTCTATATGACGTTGAACGGATAGCGCATGACGTCATATGGTATTAGTGAGGGAATGGTAAAGTGATTTCGGTTTTGGGTAGGATGTGGTACAGCTAAGGAAATTCGACAAAGGTGAATATGATACGACCTAGGTTAGGTGTATGATATGGCCAAGGATTGTCAATATGATACAACCAAGGTGAGCCACAAGCGGTGAGTGAATGTGATACGGTTAAGGGAACTCGGTATGGGTTAGATGACAAAATGTGATACGGCTTAGGTGAGAGATAAACGGTTTAAGGTTTGCAGAATGAAGGTTTGAAAGGTAGATATGAAGTCTTGGGTAATGATGACATGGCTTTGGTATGATGACGTCATTTAGCTGAGAAAGGAAGTCATACAACACGAATTAAATTTCAAAATTTTGAAAGAAGGATTTTTGCATGAAAACCAAAAACTGTAAAGCGAAATCAATTCAAAGTAGGGATACATATCGATTTTCACACTAAGATCATGCCCGTGGCAGCGATCATCCCCTACTACTTAGTTTTGGGCTCTTTGAAAGGGTTTAAGGGTAATTAAAATGTGTTTGGCTAATGGTTCGTTGATGAGTGAAGAACAAATCTGTCACATTGTTTACAATGTTTGGGTTCTCTTTGGGGACTTTTTCTGTTTGACTGAAGGAGATAGTGAATTCAAGTTTTGTGAGGAACCAGTAGAAACGTGGCATAACTGACAATAAAATATATGGACTCGATAAGGTGAGAAACGAAAAAATATTCACTAAAGGACTTGGCTACATCGAGAACATGGTCGGTGCAATGGTAAAAACACAAAGGCTCATTCTTAACCAAGTAATGCTCGGCAAGATGAACAGAAAGCTCAGGTTTAGGTCTAAGTTGATTTCTAAAGTTGGTTCGGCTTTGATTTCAGAATTTCGTCAAGGTTTCATGGCTTAAGTTTATGGGTGAAAGTCTTTGTGGAAGTTCGTGGTTTGAGAAGTTCTATGAGGTTGTCAACGAACATGACGTAACTCACAATGAAAGAATGTTAAGTTTACTTGGGTAAGGTTATGAGCTGAAAGTCTTTAGGTTGATTCATGGGTTAAAGGTCCTCAGCTTAGTTTCTGGGTTTGGTTCATGAATTGAACACAAAAATCTGTGAGGTTGTTAGCAAACTTGTGATGATGAGGATCACAGTACAAGAATGGCTATGTTTCCTGGTTTTATTTATGGGTTTGGTTATGTGTTTTAACACCATGTTTTGGTAATGAGTTACGTTCTGGGTATAAATTATGGGATTCGCGTTTTCTAAGTTTGTAATTTCAAAGTTCTAGTTTAAGGTTGAGCTTTTGGGATACATATTTAGGTTTGCGTTTTGAGTTCGAAGTTTGGGTTAACCGTTTTTTGGATTTGATCTCTAGGTTTACGTTTGGGGTATAGATTATGGGGCTCATGTTTAAGTTTCTGGATTTGCATTTGGGTTTCTACGTTTGGAGATAGGTATTGGGTTTCATTTATGGGTTTTGTTCATGGGTTTCAAGGACCTGGAAATGGTTTATGGGATTCGAGGTTTTGGGTTTCATTTGAAAGAGAACGAAGGAGCGTTCAACGTCGTGCTCAAGGTAGCGACGATTAACATCGTCAAATCACAACTTTTTTCAATTATATTTCACATGATCAAATTAATTTTGCAAAGAAATTCTTGATTCAAACGCTCATACATTTATACACTGCACTGGAAACAAAGAAAACGATGAACAGTAATGTTACAGAGACACAAAACACACACAGATGAACACCAAATACAGAAAATGATTCACATAAACGTTTAAGAAAAACACGAGATTTTTACGTACCCGTTGAAGATTCAATCCAGAAAGCTTTGAATCAATTGTGCTCTTTGCTCCCCGATGAACAATTCTTCGTCTTCTTTACTTTTGCAACTCTCTCTCTTCGATCTTTGCGTTTTTCTCTCTTCGTTCTCTGCATTTTTTCTCTTTTCGTTTTCTGTGTGCCTTTCTCTCTTCGTTGTTTGCGTGCCTTTCTCTCTTAAATGGCTCAGTATCAGTAATCTCTCTATGTGTTACGTAACCAATGTAGCTAACATTCAAGCAGCTTGGATCTTCTCTTTTAAAGGTAACGATGTTGACGATTCAACTCCTCATCCAATGAACAGGAGCGTTTTCATGAGTGCTGTTTTTAACTGTCTAATCACCTTCCTTGATGAAACGAACAAAACTGTCTAAACGTTTAAAACAGAACACTCATGCAAAGTAATGATTGAGACGTGCAACGACAGTGAACCATGCCACGTCAGCGTTCGTCTCTGCTGGGGAAAATGAAACGGGAAATGGAATTGGGACAACGGAGGTAAGAATTGGGCCAAAGTAAGGTGTAGGTTGGGGCTCGTGAAGGTGAAATTGGGTCAAGGTGCAACCGAGGTAAGAAAATTAGGCTACTGAGAACTTGGGCAGAGAAGGTGTTAATAGAGAAATTGAGAAATAGGAATTTGGGCAGCATAGGTATGTAAAGGACTACGAAGGTGTGTATAATTGAGTCAAAGCGAGGTGTTATTGGGCCAATGAAGGTTGGGCTAGCGGAGGTATTAAAATGGGTTAAGGGAATTGGGCTAAGGTGCATAACTAAAATGGGCAGCAGCCCAAAATAAAAATGCAAAAAATGGAGGGGTGCAAAAATGAAAAAAGGGGCAACTAGCAAAAGTTATTTTATTATTTTTATTATTTTCGTGGTTATGGTGAACTAGGTGAGGAAAGCTTGAAGGAGGTTAGGTTAACCTTCAAGAAAGAGACTCTAATTTCTTGGAGAAGAAACTCAATAGGAAACTTGATCAATGTACATAAAATTCAGCAGTATTTCATTATGGAAAATCAAGCTTACAAGAGAGGTTCCTAAACTTCTTATTTATAGAAGAAGAGATGAGCTAGTAGCTTCTCTAGCAAGTTATCTAAATAGCATGTAGGAGAAACTAGGGTTAGAAACCCTAACTTGTATCACACGATAGGGTTAGGGTAACCTAGCGTGTGGAGCAAGCTACTCCATACCCTAACACCATGCACTCTCCTCCAACGAAAATATGTTGTCATGTGTTCTAGGCGCTACTACAAACCCTATCCTAGGTGCCTTTACAAACCCTAAGGTACCTAGGGTTATTTACAAAAATCAAATTTCCTTATTCTAATTTTTACAATTTATCAAAAGATCCTCAAAGCTCAAAATAGTCAACATTTTGATTTGCACAAGTGCCTCTGATTCTTCATTGGCTTCAAGGTGTCTGATTATAGCTCTTGTGACTGGAGCTTGCCTGAACCCTCCTCCATTATCCCCTCCCAAAATCAGTAGGATTGGCCAAAGGTATCAAATCTTTTGGAGTGAGAGGATTAAACCCATATACAACCTGAAAAGGTGAAAGTTGAGTAGTCTTGTGAACTACTCTATTGTAGGCAAACTTAATATGAGAACGATCTCATCCCATGATTTGTGATTACCCTTCAAGATTACCCTCAACATAGTGGATAGAGACCTATTAACAACTTTTGTTTGTCCATCCGTTTGAGGATGAAATGAAGTGGAAAAATTAAGTTTAGCTCCTAGTCTTCCCCAAAGTGCTCTTCAGAAATGACTAATGAACTTAGGATCTCTATCTGACACTTTAATTTTAGGTAAACCATGAAGCCTAACCACATCTCTTAAGAAGAGCCTAGAAATATTACTTGTATCATCTACTTTGAGACATGGAATGAAGTGTGCCATCTTACTAAAACGATCCACAGCCACAAAAAATAGAATCAAACCCCCTTTGAGTTCTAGGTAGCCCAAGGACAAAGTCCATACTGATATCCTCCCAAAGAGCACAAGCAATAGGTAGTGGGGTATACAATCCATGAGGCATGACTCTAGATTTTGCTTGTAAACAAGCAATACATTTACAACAGTACCTCTGTACGTTTTGTCTCATGTGGGGCCAAAAGAATTTTTCTCTTAGTACACAAAGTTTTCTTTATCCCAAAGTGACCCATAACACCCCTTCATGTGACTCTTTTACAAGGAGTTTCCTATGTGAACCAAGGGGTATACATAATTTTCCTTCTTTAAAAAGATAGCCTTGGTTTACATAGTAACCTTCCTGAGGTTTTTGATGACATTTGGTAAATTATGTTATCAAATCCAAGAATTTGGGCAGCTAGTTTAGAAATCAATACATGTCTCCGAGACAATATGTCAGCCACAATGTTAGTTTTGCCCTTCTTGTATTTAATTACTTATTGAAATTGTTCTAGAAATTCCATCCACTTAGCATGTCTTTTATTTAACTTATGTTGACCCTTCAAATATTTAAGTGACTCATGATCACTATGAGTAATGAACTATTGAGATACAAGATAATGTTCCCACCAAGTCTGAAGAGCTCTTATCAAAGCATAAAGTTCTTTATCATAGGTGGGATAATTAAGAGTGGCACCATGTAGTTTTTCACTAAAATATGCAATGGGGTGCCCACCCTGAAGTAACACAACACCTATGCCTACTCCCGATGCATCACATTCTAGCTCAAAGGGTTTAGAAAAATCAGGTAGAACGAAAATGAGTGCATTAGTGAGCAAGAACTTTATTCTTTGAAATGCATTTTCTTATTTTTAGCCCCAATGGAATGTAACATCTTTTTTCACCAACTCATTGAGAGGTGAAGCGAGACTAGAAAAGTTAGACAAAAATCTTCTGTAAAAGATGGCCAAACCATGAAAACTCCTTACTTCTCCTACATTCTTTGGGGTGGACAACTCTTGGATGGCTTTTATTTTTTAGGGGTCCACATGAACCCCACTTTTATTATCAATGAATCATAGGAAAACAACACTATCTATACAAAAGGTATATTTATCTACATTGGCAAAGAGCTGATTTTTCCTAAGAACTAGCAAAACTTCCCTAAGATGGTGGATATGAGACTCTACACTAGTGTTATATACAAGAATGTCATCAAAATAGACTACTACAAATTTTCCTATACAATCCCTAAGGACATGATTCATTAGCCTCATAAAGTGTTGGGTGCATTAGTGAGTCCAAAAGGCATCACTAACCACTCGTATAGTCCAAATTTGGTTTTAAAAACGGTTTTCCACTCATCACCCCCCTTAATTCTAATTTGGTGATATCTGTATTTTAGATCAATTTTAGAAACTTTCATTTTGCTTAAAACGTTTTCCTTGCTTAATAAATTAATTTTTTTGTAAAGTTCAATTCACTCCCCTCTTGAACTCAGCCTAAAAGTATTTTCGCTCTTCGGTGTCAATAACTATTGTCAATATATCATATCTTCCAAGGCTGACAAAACTTCCATATAAGCTCTACTTCACTAGGGAATCCAATAAAAAATAATACAATATGTCAATATTAATTACTAAAAATAACACATTATATATGATGAATTTATTATTAACTTACAATCTGTTAGGCAATCTCTTGCGACTTTGTGGATGTCATCTGTCCTTCCAGTTTAGTCATAGCCAACTTCTATTTCTCATGTTGATTAGGAGGGGATGGAGGACAAATAACTTCATCTAAAGATGATAATTCTTTTAATCTTTTCTTCCATCACCTTCTATTCCATAAATCATACACCCCGCCCCCTCGAGATAGTCGGTGGGGGATGATATTCCTATACTGAATGTCTTGAGCTTTTTTCCTCTTATCCTACAGAATAAAAAATAGACTTTATATCATTGAGTTGTGACATCATATGATTTAATTAAGTTGTGATGAAAAAAAACAAACTTGCCAATAGGTATCTTCTCTAGTTTGGAAAAATTGTGTACAAGTCTCTTAATCAATGCCATATTTTTTACAAGGGAACTTTCCCTTGTATTTTCCGTAGATGTAGAAATTGGTCAAGTTTATCATGAATTGTCTCCTTTTTGTAACAATGGATGACGAAATCTTTTTAATGTAGCCGGAGGTTTCAAACTCAAAGTTGGTCTGCAAAATAAAATAAATAAGTCATGAAACATAGAACATAAAAATTCATAATGTAAATAACCTTTAAATGAATTACTTATACAAATATCCTACCAAATTAGATTTTTCTCTGCTTCAGTCACATAATCCTTCTGGAACCAAAATAGAGACCTTTAAACGTGCTAAGACACCTAAATTGTAAAATAAGTATTGGCCAAGTTCAAGAGGGGGGTGGATTGAACACCTTTAAAAATTTTTGCAAATGAACTTCTCAATGTGAGAAATGAAAAATCTTTAAAGAAACTATTCAAGATGATATGAAAAGCAATCAACAAAGGTTCAAAACAAATTCCAGAATAATAACAATCACACAGAATCAATAAACTGGAAACATATATTAATTCTAGAAAGAAGACAATATACTGTGTTAGACTTTGACTCGCTCATCCAAAAGGTCAACTTTGAATGTTCATTTGTCTGAAAGATATGCATGTATGAATGCATGGGAACTTTGAGTTCCTCTTTTTTGAATGAATGCATGTTTGAATAATTGGAAACTTTGAGTTTCTCTTTTTGAGTGAATGTATGTTTGAATGAATGAAAACTTTGAGTTTTCTTTTTTAAATGATGAATGAAACATTGAGTTTATGATCAATGGAAAGATGCATGAAACTTTGAGTTTCTCTTGATGAATGGTGAATGAAATTTTGAGTTTTTAATAATGAATAATGCATGAAACTTTGAGTTTCTGATGATGAATGATGCATATGTTAATTCATGAAATCTAATTTTCTCTTAATGAAAATTACATATTTGAATGCAGGATGATTTGATCTTTGTTTATTTGAAGAATGCATGTTTGAATGCATGACACTTTTACTCTTTTCAAAAATGTTTGTTGGAATGCATGACATTTTTTTTTTTTGAATGCATGAAAATTTTGATTATTTAAAAAAAAAAATTCTGATTGGGTGGATGAACAAAATATGGGAAAGAATATTAAACTCCAAATAGGAAATGGAAGTGCCCCAGTTTTTGGTATGGAGAATGGGTACAACTTTTATTTTGAATCTTTCATGCTCTTTGAGAGCTGAACATGAATGCAATGGAATTGATCCAATTTTGAAATATGAGAAATTAGGTTCAAAGGGGTGGCTTATGAACATTGGGTGATGGTTAGGAGAGTGTAACTCTTATTGAAAAAAAAATGGCACTGAATCACGCAAAGAGTGCCCCAGTTTTGATTTTTAAGGGTAACAAACAAATTAGAATAAACAATGAATCACATAAGAAAGGATTGCCCCAGTGTTGACTTTATCAATGCTATTTTCATTTTGAGTTTCAAATCTGGTGTCACTTTTTTTACCAGAGGCATTCTGATTTCTTTTCATTTCTTTTTCTTTCATTTTCATTTCTTTTTCTTTTTTTTTCGTTTCAACACATGTTGTTAGTCATATTTTTCTATTGCAAAACTATTCTAAGTAAAAATCATTAACAATCATTCCCCAATCAATGTAGACTTTATTTGGCTTGTAATGTGGCTAGAGATTAAAGGGTTCTGAAGAAAAGGATATTAAAGACCCAAAAAGTGTTTATGGGTTATAATTTTGGAACAAAGATCATCAATTATTTGTTTGTGAAAAACATACAAGACTTTCTTTTGAGTTTCTTCTTTAATGTTTTTCTCTCTCTCTCACTTTTTTAGAACAATTTTGTTTGTGATTTGTCATCCTTTTATTTTGATGACACACTCTCATTTTTGAATATTTTTTTTTTCTTTTTCTTTTCTTTTGCTTCTAATTTGGGAGCCTTGCACTTTTTTTTGAATTTTCTTCTAAGAAACTTTTGATATGCAGACTTGAACTGACTTTCACTTGATGATCCTTGTTCAAGGTATATATTTTAAAAGAAAAATTTTGTATTAGGCTCAAAGAAAGGTGCAATGAATATTTTATGATTTTTATCTTTGGGATGAGAAAAATGGCCATATATCATTTTGGGTCTTAATTGCTTCAATTTTCAAAAAGATTAGCTTTTGCAACAAACTTCAATGACTTTTAACATGTGTCAATTTTTTTATTTCTTCTCTCTTTTTTTACTCTTTTATATGTCCTAACTTTTTCTTAGACTACCTTTTGCGGGTTTTCAGTCTAACGGACTTCTATTTTTTATTATATTTATGTTATTGCATCCAGTAAATGAATTTTTTAAAATTGGGACAAATAATATCTAATTGCCCCAATATGAAAAATCTTTTTTTGACAATTTTTACCACTGTAGTAAACCTTTCTCGTTAAATAGGCTCCAAGAAGGCTCAAAGGATTTTATCCAAAACATATGCATTCAATATGTTAAATTGAGAAAATAATTTATTTTGGTTTTTCTTTTATATCAGGCTTTAAGATATTTTTCATTTTTTTTGAAATTTTCTGATAAATTCAATGATTCCATAAATATGATTTATATTGCAATCGTTTTTTCATTCCGCGAAATACTTCAGAATTTGAAAATCTCGTAGCCTACCCGTTCTCTTAGCATAACAGAAATATATAAAGGAGAAATCAAAGGAAATTTTATTTCATCAAAAGAAATATGCAGATACAATTTCAATATCATTCAATGTTTTCAAATATTACATTCCCCAACTTATGGAATCATATTATGCATAGAACTTTTTTACTGTGTCAGAGTTAACGGGTAATGGTAACTCTTCCCCATCCATCCTTGTGAGAATTAGTGTTCTCAACCTCTGAGAGAAGGTATTTCAACCTCAAATGGTAATACTGCTTCCACTCCATATACAAGCGAGAAAGGCGTTGCTCCTGTTGATGTTCTCACCAAAGTGCGATAACCATGCAAAGAAAACGGTAACATCTCATGCCAATCTTTCCATTTTAGATATTAACCATGTTGTATGACTTAGCATATATTGTCTCAAACGATTCGTTGTCCAAGCTAATGCACAACAGGTTTTCTCTAACGTGGAATATCTTTGTTCACAATCAGTAAATTTCTTGCTCAAATAATATATGGCATGCTCTTTCTTTCCCGTTTCATCATGTTGTCCCAAAACACAACCCATTGATCCGTCTAATATTGTTAGATAGAGAATAAGAGGCCTTCCAGGAACTGGCGGGCGCAGTATTGGAGGTTCTCTTAGATATTGTTTAATCTTGTCGAATGCTATCTGACAATCTTCATTCCATTCTACCACTTGATTTTTCCGTAACAATTTGAAAATCGGCTCACAAGTAGCGGTTAACTGGAAAATAAATCTAGCAGTGTAATTTAATCTTCCTAGAAAACCTTGAACTTCCTTCTTCGTGCAAGAATGTGGCATTTCAAGAATAACACGCACTTTATCTGGATCCACTTCTATTCCTCTTTGACTGACAATGAATCCTAGAAGCTTCCTAGATCTTACACCAAAACTGCACTTAGACGGATTCAACCTGAGCTTATATTTTCTCAATCTTTCAAATAACTTTCTCAGATTAACAAGATGTTCTTCTTCAGATTCAGATTTAGCTATCATATCATCAACATAAACTTCAATCTCTTTATTCATCATGTCATGAAAAAGAGTCACCATTGCCCTCTGATAAGTTGCCCTAACATTCTTTAACCCAAATGACATCACTTTATAACAAAATGTGCCCCATAGGGGGTGATTATATCCTCTGGCGCCATTTTAATCTAATTATATCCCGAAAATCCATCCATGAATGAGTATAATAGTGACGTAGCAGTATTATCTACTAATGTGTCGATATGCGGTAGAGGAAAATCATCTTTAGGGCTAGCCTTATTTAGATCTCTGTAGTCTACACACATTCGTACTTGCCCATCTTTCTTTGGCATAAGAATAACATTTGCTACCCATTGAGGATATTGTGGTACTGCTAAAAATCCAGCATTGAACTGTTTTTCCACTTCTTCTTCTATCTTCAGTGATACCTCAGATTTCATTCTTCTCAACCTCTGTTTAATTGGATGACATTCTGGTTTAAGTGGTAGCCTGTGTTGTACAATTTCGGGATCTAAACCAGGCATATCTTTGTATGAATAAGCAAATATATCTTTGAACTCTTTCAAAAGGGTATATAGTTGCAGTTTCATTTCTTTTGTCAGACCAGCTCCAATTTTAACATTCTTTTCTTCCCCCTCATCTTCCAAATTAACCATTTCCACTTCTTTTTGTTGCGGTTTAATTTCTCTCGCCTCTTGTTCAACTAATCTCAACAAATCCGAAGAGGGTTCACAATTTTCTTCATATTCATCATTTTCCATATAATCATCGGGGTTTGTGAAATTTGGACATGAAATATTGGAATGATTATTTTCAAAACAAGCTTCATCATATCTGCGTTATTCAATTTTACGAAAATAGATAAACAAGACAAAAATTTGAATGAAAACTCAACATTTTATTAACTGAAACAGTGTTAAAGCTAAGAGAAAGTATTACAAAGTAAAGGAATTGTTTAAAATGAAAGTTTCTTTTTCTATTACATTTCCTCATGTGTATACACCACGGGTATTTCTACAATTTTCCAATTGCCAATCTATTCGTCTGGAAGATAGGGGTGTACAAAATTTGAGCCTTCATCTTCTAGCTCCCATTCAATTGCTGGCACTTGGTCAAAATTGATCCATCCAGCACTATAAAAACTCTAATACAGGCTGCATAAAGGAATTCCTTTTGTTTGTGGCTCTCTCCCCTCTATCCTAGCTTGTCTTCTTTCAATCATTTCTTCAATCCTCCTTCTTCGGTTTGCTTGGGTAGGTTTGTACCCCAAACCATATCTTCATTTGTTCTCAACTAGCTCTAGTGGTTTTACAAACCCATCATTGTTTTTGCCCAAACCACTACCATATTTATACCCCTTCTCCGTCATAGTTTTAGCCACCATCAGTGATGCATTAGACAGATGCGGATTCACCCTGAATGGTTCCATATAAGTTGTGCTAACAATCTCCAGAGCTTGAAAAGAGGTTTCTAAAGCTTCCTCCGCGGCTTCAATGTAGGGAGTTGGTGTAGGTCCACATACCAGCAAGTCTTCTTCACTAGAAACTATGATCAATTTATCATCAATTATGAATTTTAATTTCTGGTGCAAGGTAGAAGGCACTACTCCAGCTGTATGTATCCAAGGCCTTCCAAGCAAGCAATTGTAGGCCAGTAATATGTCCATAACTTGGAACACAACTTGAAAAGTGCATGGTTCGACTTGCACTGGTAGTTCTATTTCACCAACGACTTCCCTCTTCCATCAAAAGCTCTGACCACCGTGGTACTGGGACGTAAATGAATCCCATCACTTGGCAATTTGTTCAGGATGGATTTTGGCATTACATTCAACGATGAACCATTATCAATTAATACTCGTGATATGAAGTGATTCATGCATTTGACTGAAATGTGAAGAGCTTTATTATGCCCTCTGCCTTCTGGTGGTAATTCATCCTCAGTAAAAGTCAAGTAATTGTTAGCAGTAATATGGCTAACAATCCCTTCAAATTTATCTAAGGAAATGTCTTGTTCCACATGGGCTCCGCTCAGAATTTTCATTAGTAATTTCCGATGAGAATCTGAATGCATTAATAGCTCCAACAAAGACACCTTTGCAATCATTCGGTTTAGCTGGTCCACCACTTTATAGTCGCTTTGTTGGATAAATTTTAAAAACTCATATGCATCATTATTGGTAACTTCTTTTCTTTCTTTCTGCTCCAACTCTGAATCAACTTGCACAACTTTTCCTTTTAAAAATGATTTAATCTTTTCTGCATCCACTTCTTCTCTTATTTTTTTCATGTCTTTTCTCATCTCTCAACTTAGGAGGAATAAACAGTCGACCACTCCTAGTCATGCCCCCAATTCCGGATATATTATCAATAACAGCTTTGCCTTGTTCAACTGATTCATCTTTTTGTTCTCCTTGGATGATACTGACACCATAATTCCAAGGAATAGCTTTATCATTTTTGTATGGGAAAGCAGAGGGTGTCTGAATCACCAAAGGTTGTCGTCCTGCAGGCATGGAATTGGTAGGCTTGGTAAATTGTATCACCAACGGTTTAGGCCTTTGTGGAATCCATTCTTCTCCAGTAAATACTTCTCCTTCCTTCTTTTGATGATTGACTTGTAGAATATGTCTATCTATCAAGTATTGTACAAAATTTTTGAATTCAACACACTCATCAATAGAATGCTCGGTGCTAGCATGGAAACCACATTTATCTTCCGGCCTATGTTCATATGAGAACAAACCAGCATGGCAGATTGCGCTGAAAACCTCATTCATAGGTTTTTTTCATTTCATTAACACTTCTAACCCAGCTTGGCTTTCTTCCTCCATTACAACATTAACCGTGGCATTCGCATGTCCAGATAAAGGGTTTTTATTCACATTTGGCTTTTGCTTTTGGAAAGTAAGCCATCCTGAATCGAGCAAGGACTGCACTTTGTACTTAAGGGCTCGACAATTTTCAGTTGAATGACCAATCTCTCCACCATGATATTCACACTTAGCATTAGCATCATAAAATCTAGGATATGATGGTTGTATGGTTCTTGCTGGACATATAGCAACCAATGCATTTTTAACCAAATCAGGTAACAACTCTGAATAGGTTATTGGTAAAGGAGTAAACTTCACCGCCTTTTCTCCTGAATTATTCTTTTAACCAAAATTTTGATTTTGTGCCTGATAAGCATTATGAGTTGCCATTGGTGGTCTATACCCAGTCTGTGGTCGGGGAGTATTATACTGATAGTTCGGAACAACATTTGCAACATAAGCATGTGATGGTCTATAATTTGGTCGATATTGTTGTTGATACCTTCCCCAATATGGCATGGCCGAAGCTGCCTGCACCTCTCCTTCCTTCTTCCTATTGTTATTATTGAACCCGGGCTTCTTATCATTGGTAACCGCGGACCGGTTTTGTGATATTTTTCCACTTTTAAGCCCGTGTTCAATCCTTTCGCCGATAGTAACTATATCGGAAAAGTTAGAAGATACACTTCCCAACACATTCATAGTATGGAGATTGTAGTGTTTCAATGAACATGGTGATCATTTCCTTCTCATGTAGAGGTGGTTCCACTTGAGCAGCCAACTCCCTCCATCTTTGGGCATATTCTTTAAAAGTCTCGGCACTTCTCTTGAATAGGCCTTGTAATTGCATTCTATCGGGAGCCATGTCCATGTTATATTTGTACTGTTTGATGAAAGCATCAACCAAATCTTTCCATGACCGGATTGTAACCGGTTCCAAATTCATGTACCAATTCAAAGCTATTCCAGCAAGACTGTCTTGGAAGAAATGCATTAATAGCTTCTCATCATGGGCATGAGCAGCCATTTTTCTGCATTACATGATCAGATGACTTTTCGGACATGTGGATCCTTTATATTTCTCGAATTCAGGGACTTTGAAGTTTGGGGGTATCACAACGTCTGACACCAAACACAGCCCCGCAGCATCACCAAACTCACAAGCACTAGCTCCTTCAATCATTCTGAGTCTTTCCTCTAATATCTCCAACTTGCTTTTTGTCATATCGGCATTAATCAGCATATTTTGAATGCCTTCATTCACATTATTCTTTGACATAGACGTTTCTCCAGTGGGAACTTGCAGAACTCGTGGTTGAACATTAGAAGTGACCCTATCAATTACCACCTTCTCCATATGATTAGCAGGGGGTATTTGAGTAAACTCGGGTTGACCTTTCGGGTTAACAACATTACCCATTGGCAACACAATTTCTTGCTCTTCATACCCTTCATATACAGGTTCATAGTTTAAAGGCAAACCATATGGAGGGAATTCTTGGGTGTTTCTATTCCCACAATTAGGGTCACGAGTCTGTGATGTACCTTGCTGAAGAACAGGGGGATGTGAAGACTGAGCCTCTTCATTGCGGACAGCCACCGCATCTTTTAATGCCACCATCATTTCAAACATCTGACCCATCTGATTTTTGAGCTGGTCAATGTCAACCTTCATACTTTCTTGCATTTCACCCCAGTTGTCCATTCTTTTACTATTGGCACGAGTTTTGTAGTGATGTCGCGGAATATTTGTCGTTATTATGTTTCTGTTAATTTTATTATTCATGAGAAAATTAAATAAGAATGCGAAATGAATGCTATGAAAAACATAAATTGTATGCATGTTGTTTAAACAATAATTGTGAAAATTGCACACACACTCATGGAAATTTAATCTGTATTTGTATTAATAGGGAAAAGAAAACTGTCTGACATCATAAAACAACTGATCGAATCAAATAGAATACAATCACTCCCTAGAGTGAGCTATCATAATCTTTATCTGCTATACTAAATATTTACAATGATTTAGAAAATTTTGAACAACATCTGGAGGATTGAAGAACATCAGTGATATGTCTGTTTCTCTCAGCATCCTTGGCACCTCATCAATAGCTCCATTGGCTAAAGCAGCCAACTGTGAGAAACATGTCTTCCAATAAATTATGTCTCGCTCTTGATCTGCTATGTGGTTCTCCAGCTGGGTCATCATGATCTGGTGCCTCTCTTCAGTCTCTATTTTCTGATACTCCTCTTCTTTCATCTTCTCTTCATATTCTGACATTATCTCTTTCATTTGTGACTCTATGTTGTGGAACTTATCCTACAAGTCATATAGCTCCTTCATCAGCTTTTGTTCGTCCTGTCTGGCTTCCTCATATGCGCTCTTCCATTGGCGTTCGGATAATACAATGACTTCCCAGTCTCTAGCTCTTGAAGTTAATTTAGCTTTGGTTGCAGTCAACTCTTGAGTCATCTCCATAATGTACTCTCTATCCACTTTCTGCCTCTTGATCAATCTCTCATTTGCCTTTGTCTTTGCTTCACATTCTACCTTGACATTCAAGTAATCGTGTTGAAGGCTTTGCATATCATTATTCAATGTATCATTCTTTCTTTTTAGCCTTTCAACCTCTTCTTTCAACTTCTGAATTTCTTCAGACCTTGTGTTAGGTGTAGGTTCTTCAGGTATAGATTTTTCCAAAGGCTCCTGAGAAATCAATTTGTAAGGCAGCTTGACTTCTTTCACTCTATCTGCTAACCATTGCTGATACGGGATTTCTTTATTCATTAACCATGACCTCGTGTCCCTTTCTGCATAGGATATGTTCTTCCAAGCACTATGAATATGACGTAATGTCTCAGTCACAAATCCATCCCTGTAGTAGCACACAAGTGGAGCTAAAACAGCAGGCGTAGGTGCTCCTCTGATCGGGTAGCCAAACTGCCTGTGAGCCAAAACTGGATTGTAACTAATGCATCCTCTTACTCCTATAAGAGGCACATTAAGGAAGCCATCACAACTGTAAACAAGCTTCGACCTTTGTTGCCATGATGGTTGCCATATAATCTTTTTCTGATTCAAACCAGCAACAAATAAAGCCCATTCTTTACCACTTCTCTTCTCTAGCTTCTTATGAGTCACCAGCTCTATAGGACACCTGGCTCCCAGAATATTATCCCCAACACGGGCCATCAACCAAACATACAGAATGTGTACGCTACACAACATCTTTTTCACTTTTCTCTCATAGCACAAATCCAGAGCTAGATATGTGTCTGCCAGAATTGCTGTAACTGGATTCTCGGACCTTGTTCTAACAGCAACAAATATGTCCACAGCAGCATAGTCAATGTGATCACCAGCATAGGGAAACAATATCACTCCATATAGTACAAGAGCCAATACATCCATAAATGTTTCCCAATCTTCTTTTACACTCAACTGAAGAAGATGTGCTTCTAAGAACCTCTGAGAAAACCCCTTGGTATCTTTTACAGCAACCAAACGACCCTTCAACATATCTTCAGGGATTTTGATGATAGATGATAATGTCGAGATAGAAGCATATTGCTCAAAATGTCTATAAGGGACTCCACCACTCAGAGGCATATCCATAATCTACTCATACTCCTCTAAAGTGGGTACCAACTGAAAATCATGGAATGTGAAACATCTCATGTATAAGTCATAATACTGATATCTCAATTTCTAGCTCTAATAACCCCAATAAATTTCCATACTTTCTTCTGAAAGCTCCTCTATGTATGGGTTTCAGCTTCTTTCCAAGCTCTCGGAGATTAGAGAGATTGTTTCCTATCGGTTCAAACTTCAACTTATTTTTTAAGTTTGAAGTCTCTGATCCCTTCTCAACTCCTAATCCAGAATTAACCTCCATGATCTGGTGTACAATTTTCAAAATTACTGTTTAGAATAAAAATCATGATGCATGAAACCAATGTTACAATATGTACGCTATGCATTAAAATATCATTTATTTCACAAGCAGATGTCGATGAGCGGTTGAAGAACTTGATTGTCTCCCTTAGTGCCCTAAACAAATCGGCAGCATAACACCTGTGGTTCTAAGATCTTTACATGCATCCTCACAAAGGTAAGTTCCCTAATTCCTAAAGGTATATAGGTCACCAGAGCTATGGCCCTCGTTTATCACCTTATTCAAAGCTGTCGGTAAACAACTAGCTCATGAACAGGCAATAAAGAGAACAGACTCTTATTGGGATTCTCATAAAAACCGAAGTAGGAAGTACATCCCGTCCGGTATCACTGAATCCCTCTATTTCTAAACTTTTTCAGACCCGGGGTTTTAGGGTCTCACTCATGATATATGCATGAAAAATGTGTGTGTGAAGGGAGAAAACTTGTTCCCAACCCGCCACCTGCAAAACAGTCAGAAAAGTCCCAGGCAGATATGACAGATATAGCAGATAAAACATGTCTTCTATCCTAGGGTTCAATATTCCATCCACAAACAATAAAACAAATAGAACAAATCATAACAAAGAAAATAAAGCAAGTAATATACAAAAAGAAAGGGAAATACAAACATTCATAAAACCACATTTGTTTTCACTTATTCAATTAAATGGCCTGACTCTCTAGTGCTCTCCCCAGTGGAGTCGCCATCTGTCGCGACCTTAAATCACGACGGGTATGGCGATCCGAAAAAGAAATAAAAAAAAAACTAATGAAAAGAAAGAGATGGAGTCGCCACCATAGTTTATTATGGAAAACTATGGAAAACCAAGAAAAGAATAAGGAAAAGTCTGCGAACTAGAGATGAGTTTGGGAGTCGGTTACGCGTGGGAAAGGTATTAGCACCCCACAACGCCTGTCCTAAGATAGTACCTTTAATCAAATGAGCAAAATCAAAAGTGGTTTATAAAATGTTTATATTTACCAAAAATATAATTAAAATGCAATTAAAAACAAAATAATAATTTTTTAAATTAAAGGACCCGACAAGGATTGACCTTGCTCCTACGTATCAACATCCTCAATGGGTGAAGAATCAGGGAATACGTAATTCTAAAGGATAGATGTGTTGTTTTGAGAAACTTGATATTTTTAATTTAAAATTTTATATGTTTATTATTTTTGAAAAATAAATTTCATTTCGGATACCATAGACACGTATGACCTTTTTTTTTTTATAACCAAAGGAAAATTGAAACTCTTCGAATTAAATTCCGTATGACGTGTGCGGCCATTTGGAACCTCAATCAAAAGTTATTATTTAAAATGAATCCCGCATGACGCGAACGGTCATTTGAAATTTTAATCAATAGTTTATTTAAAATGTGAAACAATAAAATCAAATGTAAAAAAATATTACCAACACTTTTTTCCATTATTGCATAAAAAAATACTTAAATGAGATAGAAAGAAAAAAAAATAACAAAAATCCACATCAAGGAAAAGAAAAATAATACAATAAATAAAAAAAGAAAATGGGATAAGCAACGCTGCACCCAACTTTTTACTTATGCAATGCCACTATTTTGTATATTTTTAAAATTTTAAATTAAAAAAAAAATATTATATCATACAATGCAAAAAAAACAAAGCAATTTCACTCCAGCACATAATGCCCTTAATTTTCACGCTTTCTGCCTTAGAGTATTAAAGCAAACCTTAACATGCCATGTGTCACTACATTATCTACTCATTTTTGCCATAAAGAAATTAGCTCACGTCACTCACGCTCCCTGCACCTTTAAATTCACTCACATTCCATTTTTTCACATTTTCGCTTTCTATATTTTTATATTATTATTGAAATTGGGCTAGGCCCACAACCTTTATTACATTTCTATGTACCCTAATTTGTATTAGGATTTTGAAAGAAGATGAGAGAGCAGTCGTGCCTCTCTTTGTAGGTGCCTATGAGCTTAACACATATGATGTTCTTGGTAGTTTCCCGACGGCAACAGAGACATGGTTCATGATGGCTAATGGCGGTTTGAGAGTTTGGATGGCTACGGAAATGCTTGAGTGATGGTTAAGGACTTGTGTCAAAGGTTAACGGTGACGAGGATAAGGAAAAATGGCGGTTCAGTGGAGAACGGAAAGGGTGGAGAAATGCGGAGGAAGTGGTGGTTCACACCTTGACAACGGCAAAGAGAATCGTTTATGCCTTGGAATTTGTTCTCTTTTTTTTTATTTTTAGTACAGGTTTGAAGATTCTTAATCAAATTGGAATTAGATCTGGATTTTGATTTGGCTAAATTTTGATTGAAATTGATATTTCTTTTTCGGTGAAGGACTTTGCTTTCAAAGGTTTAAGAATATGTAAACGTAAAAGCATCATAAGCTGACTTGAGTCTATTCATTACTTGTGACTATTATATGACAATACAGAAACTGGTGCAAAGTTTTGACATGAGATACACGTACAGAAACACACTACAACACTGTAACAGAAACGTGAATATGGCAAAATGGAAAACTACATGAACTATAGGCAACACATATATACAAAACCTACACAAAATTACGTAACTAATACCTAAGCTATGCACGAAAAAATAAACTACGCCGAACAAATTTAGTATAACAAGAACGATTTGACAGAATTGACAATCAAGAGAAAACAAATACTAAGAACAGAGGTTGCTCAAAGTAAAAGAAAATGTAGAAGATATATGAAAAAAAACGAGTTGATATTGAACTAACACATCATTAATTTATAATAAAAGATTCAACACTCTCTCTCTTCGCATTACGAAACAAAAGCAGAAAAGTAAATTGTGATATTAAATGAAGAAGATGAACAGAGAAATGCACAATATTATATGATGAAGATGAACAGTTCAAAATAGTGCAATCAGCAAAGGTAATGCTTGAAACATGAACTGAATCAGTGAAAGTATAATGATATAGCTTGCTTGTGAAAGTATAATGATATAGCTTACTTGTTGAAGCGACAAATCTCCAAGCAAAAGCGTTCTTCAATTTCTCGTTCTTCCTTCTCCGGCGAGTCTGCAACTCCTTCAGTGAGCTTCCACGTTTTACTTTTCAAGCTTTTCTCACCACACCGAATTCTCTCTTTCTCTGGATCTCTATTCTTCAGAACTCAATAGGACTTCCCTCTCACCGATTTCCTCTCTCACAAATACTTTTTAATTTCAGAATTCAAACCAATGCCCCCTGAGTGGTTCTTTGCAGTGATTAAAAATGACGCTCCCAATTCAACCAAAACGGAATCGTTTTTATTAGTCAGGAAGAGGAATCGAAACGCTGCCTTCTCAAGCTTAAAACGGTAAGGCAAATGAAGGAAAGAATGAATAATATTATGAGCAATAAGAGTGTGTGACGTGGCCACCTTTTCCTTACTTTTTCTTTCTCTCTTTCATGCCTCTTTTCTTATGTGTCATTTTCCCTTTTTTATATTATTTTATTTTATTATTACTATTATTATTTCTATTTTTTTCTTTATTGATTTGATTTTTTAATTTTATTTACATTTATTATTATTATTATTATTATTTCATTTTTATTTTTCTAATTCTTAAATCTAAAAATTTATCAAAAATGAAAAATATTTTTATTATTTTTTCATTTTCATCCGGACAAAATTGGGTGTTGACAATTAGGGTCTGAACCCTACCAGTCTGAGGGTCTATGTGAATTGGGACTCTGGAACCACTAAGACGACTAATGGCAAGACCTCTCAAGTATGTAGCTTCTCTAGTCTTCTTTGATGAATCAACCATGACCTACAAAAAATCAAAACATTTAATATATAGCATAAAAAATAACAAAAATCAATTATAGATTAAATAAAATTAAAATGAAAAAACAAATAAATAAATATTACTTATTTCTATGTTGGAAGTGTTATAATGTTCTTCCATATTCCTTCATTGTGATAATTTCGTGTACCATGTAATTCATCAACATCATTTTCCTCATTCATTGGAGGTAAGTGTCTTGAGAATGAAGGATTGTCAGCATATTGGACTCTTGAGTCATCATGGTTATCGACATCATGTTCATTTCTCCCTTGGATGACAATTGACCACCTTTCATTAGAAGGATATTTCACATAAAAAACTTGTTTTGCTTGGTAAGCCATGATGAAAGGATTATCCTTAAAACCTATCTTTGCGAGATCAACTAAGGTAAAACCCAAGTCATCAACATGCACTCCTGTGTTACTACCAACTCATTTAAACTTAAATATCGGTACTCTAAATTTGACGTATCAATTTCCTAGATTTCTTCAATTACTCCCAAGTAACTTATTGTAACCATCACAAGATTGTTATCTTTTAAACTAGAAAAGTGCATTGACTCTACCTCAAAGGTCACACCGCTATTCTGAGTTGTACTTTTCTCATCCTCAATATTTGTATAAAAAGAAAACTTATTAATATGATATCCAAACCATGTTATAACATCAAGGTTAGGTCCTCATGCTAACCATTTCCACTCATCAACTTCACAATCTTCTTGACCAATTTTCTCTTTATACCATTTCAAAAACGTCTTGTTATGCTCAGTCAACAACCATTTCTCTTTTGCATGAGGGTTTATTGACTTCATCAAAATAACATTTTGTGTGCATATAAGTAAGGAAGAATCAGTATTGTTCAAAATATACAAGTGTGCTTGGTGTACCCAATGATCTTTTCGAACTACTCTTACACCTCGTGTGCCTTTGCCTTCATGCCATCCTTCATACCGATACCTTGGGATGTCTACAGAATCTGCTTCTGACATATACGTCGTACAAAACTCAATTGCTTCCTTAACAATATATCTCTGAACAATAGATGCTTCTCGTCGATATGAATTTTTCACATACTCATTCAATATCTTCATGCATCGCTCAATTGGGTACATACATCGTAAAAACAAAGATGATAATTAAATGGACCATGATATCAAAAAATGAAGGAAGAAAATACATCTCTAATTGACATTAGATAATGATGGCTTCATTTTCTAATTCGTCCAACCTAGTAGAATCAGGTACTTTCCTACATATAGCATTGAAAAATAGACAAAGACAACTGATGACTTGTCCAACATTTTTTGGTAGAATTCCACAAATAGCCATTGAGAGAAGGTGTTGCATTAGAACACGACAATCATGAGATTTTAAGCCATAAGTTTCAAATCTTCCATTTACACAAGACTTTTGATATTTGAAAAGTATCCTTGTGGTATTTTAACTCCTCACAAACACCCATAGAAATTGATCATTTTAGATTTTGACAAAGTGTGACATGTTGGTGGCAAGTACGTTCGTTTACCGCAAGGTTGTGGCTGTAACTCCAACTGAACACCCATCTCAACCAAATTGTTACGAGCATCAATTCCATCTTTTTTTCTTTCCTTTAATGTTTACCAATGTCCTAATTATACTATAACAAACATTATTTTTTCACATGCATTACATATATGTAATGTCTAATATCTAACTTTGACCAATGTGAAAGTTCAAAGAGTGATAATATAGACATGTGAGAATATGGAAGAAGAGGAGAAGTAAAAGCATAATATGTTTGTTACAATTGATGTAAAATGTTTTTTCTACTAGTATATATCACTTGTGTTACAATCAGATGTAATATGTTTTCAGATAGAAAATGACACCGTGTTTATCTTAACAATGATTCCGATGTAACAAATGTAGTATCTTATTTCACACTAGTAATATTGTCAGCAATTAAAGCATCATTAACACAATAAATTAATTAATTATAAACTAAGTTTTATTAACATTGTTTTCACTTGTTAACTTTGTCATCATTAAAAACAACTAAAATTTTTCGAAATTATGTTTGGACTTTTAAGTCACTAATATTAATTGTGACTAAACACGTCTAATAATAAGTTGTCTAATAATAAGTTGTTTGACCTTCAAATAAAAAATGATTTTAACATTATTTTTTTAATACAAAATATTTGGTAAAAAAATTAATAAAACATACATTAAGATGGAGTGTAACATTGGTGCATGTGAGGATTAAGAAAGAGAAAAAAAGATATGTAAGTGATTGCAAGATTTTGATAAGAGCAGAAGTATGAAAATTATAGAATACTACACAGTGTGATTTTGTGTATTGAAATATTAAAACTGAAATAAAATATTACATAGTATAAAAGCCAAATTAATGCAGCTTTTAAAAACAGTAAGAGATTTTATTGTTATGTTAACATGACTTTAACTCTTCATTTAGTAAACCGATTCTAACCCTTTATGGCTCAAAGCATAGTGATCTTTAACTTGTTTTTACTCTGCTCAAGTAGTTCCTTTCCTTTGCTGGATAGCATTTCTGCCTGAAGCATCAAAAGGGCACCTCTATGTGCCATTTGCCCCGCCGTCTCAATCTCATGATTTGGTTTTCTCAAAAGTCTCAGAAGATATGCAGCATCAGCTATTTCATTTGCCTCGTTAATTGTCAACATTTGGAGTTTCTGAGAAAGATATTTCAACCGTTTCTCTATGTTTTTCACATTAACTTCCACCTCATTGTATATCTCACCAATTTTTGGTAACTTCGACAGTTCCTCCGCTGCACGAAGGCTCAATGATTTCGTGTCAATCTCATTTTCTTCCAATATTTGCTCATCTGCATACATGCATATCTATGTACAATCAATGTTTAGCTACACATATAATGAAAGACGAAAGCAAAATTTGTCACAATAATATTGCTATACCTAATTATAATGCAGATATGGTTACGTTTTGGGTGAATCTCTCACACGCATTATACACACTATTGACGTGGAATGAACACGTAAAACGAATTTGGAGCACACTAGCACTCACCTGGTAGCAGTACCTTCGTTACCTTTGTTTGGTTGCAACTTTCACTCCTTTTATGTGATGAATTGTCTCTACTCTGTGATAGCCGTTCAGTGCTTTTCCTGCGGGGTGATGAACTAGGTCTTCTGTCTTGTGATGAACAGTTGCTGTAATAATCTAGAGCTTTGTCACTGCCATATCTACTAGGTGATGCAGTTTCAGCTTTTGGTGATCTGCTACCTTTTCTTTCCGAGTCTCTACTACTTTTAATCCGCGATCTACTTGGACCGTTGAGATGAATATTCAATAATTTTAAACTAAAATGACATGAAATTGCTCAAAATATAGTGAACTTAGCTAACGTTTCAGTGTGTGCTTTACACCACGTTTAAATTCAAGTATCTATGAACTGCGTCAAAGAAAATATCTACAAAAGAAAAATAATCTGACTCCAAAAACAAAATCTGAGATTCCATATAGCATTCCTGACTCAATAATTTTTAGCATTATCAACAAGGAAGATAACACAACTCACGATTTATGTTCTTCAAGAAGAGATGCATGAGGTATGTAACAAACAGTAACGTAAACCCAAGATTACCAAAAACTGATTAAACAAATATCTAAGGTTATTAAATTTTTCAATATTAATTAACATATTTTGCACCTAAAAACATAGTAAGTAGTATTACTTTATAAATAATTATAGTAATAAAAAATAACAATTATATACGACTACATTTTTATTTCTAATTGCAAAATAAACTAACCATAAATAACCACACATTTGGATAGAACTGGGTTCGAAACCCATGCGTAAAATATTACTCTAAAATCACACAATGCCTGAATTATATTCTTGTTTTATCATTAAAGGAACAGGTTATGCAGTGTCACACTTAAAGAAAATTGTAATCAAGTACAACCAAAATTATAACTTGAAAGATCAATATACCCTGACCTGCGGGATGGTGTCTTGGTTCTTTCGTTGTCTCCCTTATCACTAATACTAGTGTTTATAAAGTGGTCGACAGCGGCATCATAAAACCTAATATTTCTGCACAGCGATACAGAGGCAGAGGTTATATTGGTCTGTTGCTTGGTATATTCTGATGTAATGTGAAATAGAGCAAGTACCATGATGCAGCATGAATGGATTAGGTTCAAAAACTTCTTTCAGATTGTGTTAATAGTGCAAAATGGAACAAAGAAATTCAGAATAGGTATATATATGGCACGGCTGAAAAATAATCGATAAATTTGTACAGCAACAAACTTATAAAAAAAAAAGAAAATTAACAGCTTTTTCGTGTACAATCAATTAATATTTTTTATAATAATATAATAGCAATAATATCTAAGTTCACCGATAACATTTTAGTAGATAATTGAGTAATCATTAAACAATAAATATATATATATATATATATATATATATATATATATATATAATAAATATCATTATATCAGTTCTACTAATCAAATTCATTTTCCATATTTTATTAATTACCTTTTTTTTTTCTTGTGGACGTATAAATGTAACATGCTAGACGCATATTAGTAGTACGGGTCTTTTGGTGGTAATAGGCAAATGGAACAAAAATAATATTCCCATTCTAGTCATGAATGTATAGTCCTCCTCAGATTGTAATATTAAAGCTCAAATATGGGAACAAATAACAAAAAATTAGATGTAATATATAGACTAAAATAAGGAATTTTAGTGTCTTTAAAATTCTCAAAGAGAGAACACTACAAGAAAAAAATTATTTAAACACCAGTTTTAGCTACCAAATAAAATAGATTCTAATTGTGACTAAAATAATCACCGAAATAGATTTTAGTTGCTAAATAACTACAAAATAAAATTAATTATTGAATTTAGTGATCAATTAAATTAAGTCAATATAATTAGTATCTAAAGTTAGCTACCGGGATTTAAGTCACTTACTATTAGATTCTAAATTAGTCTGTAATTAAGTTATTGACTCATTTTATTATTTTAGAGATCAATAAATTAGTTTTTAAAATCAAATTTTCTTGTAGTAGAAAGGGTACAAATGAAGATGGAAGTAGTGGAAGAGAAATGTTTGAGTTGAATGAGTTCATTGAGAATGCTTACATGATTAACTTACCTTTAGTTGGTTGAAAATATACATTCTATAGACCAAATGAGATTAGAAAGTAGATTTGATAAAGTCCTAGTGTAACGATAATGGTTGGAACAGTGACATCGAAGCAAGTAATTGCTTGGTATCTAATCACTATGTCTTAATGTTAAAATCCATTTAGGTTGACTGGGTCTAAAACCTTTTACTACCCTCGATGTTTTGTTAATAAAATGGTTTCGATGAATTATAATAACAAGATTGTGGAATTTATACAATGAGTGGGTATGCTACAACGACTTTTAAGGAAAAAATTAGAAAAACTAAAAAGGATTATTAAAAATATAGAATAGAGGTATTTCGAAATATCAACCAATGCAAATAACATATGATTAAAAGAATAAGTGAGTTGGACAAGCTCAATGGCAACAGACTTAGAGGTTGATAAGAAAGTAGAGAAATAAATGTTGTTTGGTGTACTTAAATGGATAAATTATATAATCGAAACAATGGAGGATTAGAAGTCAAGGGCCAAATGGATCAATCAGTGGACTTTAATCTAGTTACTTTCACTTAATCATTAGTGAAAAATGAGATTAAAGGGGTAGCTATTCAGAGAGAGTGTTGTGAGTATCCTAAAATTGTTAAAAGTAAGGTATAAGAATTATTCCACAAGAGACTAGTGATATGGATATTAGGCTAGAAAACATTGAGTTTCCATCACTTACACCAAATGATAATAATGAGAGGTTAAGATAACCTACCATGGAGACAAAAATTAAGGAAGTTGTGTGGTAATGTGAGAGTATTGGGGAATTGATTTGATGATTATTTTCTTTTTCTCTCTCTCTCTTCTAATACAATTCGGTTTTGTGTTTCTGCCTATCCTCCTCCTTTGGCCCTTATTCTTTTACCAGGTTTTGGAAACATTCGGTGTAGGGTTGGTTGTATTGAAGAATCTATTAATTGTAATGATACAATGTTATTTGAATTCCATGATAACAAAATCTTGTGTTAAGAATTATGTACAACGACTTGAATTATATTCTATTCCATTTAATAAGAATTAATTGTTAATTCCAATTGTTTCATTTTTATTTTGTTCTATTGTTATCTATGATACCCTTCCATTTGGTGCTTTCGTTAAGCCATGTTCATAGCCAAAAGTACCAGGATGAAGGGAATGGAGGTTGACAACAAAAAATTATTCCAGCTTATTGAAGAATTTAAAGAAGAGCAACGAGTCGAACGTGCTACTGAGACAGAAACGATTAAACTCAAAATTGATGCAATTCAACACTCCATACTGCAATTGTTGGAAAAAAAAACCCACATGATGCGACCTCAAGCACTGATTATAACCACCATCAACGACATCCACAATAGTTCAAAAGGGTGCAATTTGATCTTCCCAATTTTGATTGGCACGATGCTTTGAACTAGATATTTTCCTTGGATCAATACTTCGATTTCAGTGGCATACCAAAGGATGAACAAATAAGCATTGCAGCGATATCGTGATTTCCAATTTCCCAAGGAACTGCCCAATTGTTTATTGAATCAGTTAAAACGAGCGGTGGAGATCAAATTTGGCCCATCTCTATTTGAATCTCCAAGAGAGTACTGTTCAAACTCACTCAAAATGGGTCCATCACTAAGTATTACACAAATTTTGTTGCTCTTGTGAATTGGACGAAATCGAACCACCTGAGGCGTTGAAAGACTGTTTCATTAGTGGCCTCCGTAAGGATATTCGATGGGAGGTCAAGGCATAGTGCCCTGCTTCTCTGATGTGAGTTGTCAGCTTAGACAGATTGTATGAGGATAAATGCATCTCGAGCACGAAGATCACCCTAGGGCCACAAGCTTATTGCACACCACACCAGCAACAATTTAATTCCTCCTCAGCTCGTTTACCACCATGCACAAACTTACCACCCTTATTGCCTACACCAATTCAAAGGCCCCCTGGAAATTCAACTCGCCCTCCAATTAAGAGATTGACGATAGTGGAGCAACAGATAAGAAGAGAAAAGGGTTTGTGTTTTTGGTTTGAGGAGAAATTTACTCAACAGCATAAGTGTCCCAACAAGCAATTTATGCTCTATCATCTAGAGGAGAACGATGACCCCTTTTCATTGGAACATAATGAAGACGCGAATTTACATCAATTGGAGTCCCAAATATGCTAGCACCACCTGTCTTACAATGCACTCGATGGTTTCTTTGGCCCTACCACAATCCACGTAACGACAAAGATAAATGGCGTAGAACTTGACATGTTAATCGATGGAGGCAACCTGCTCCAGCATTTTGTGTTATGGTTAGTAACTTAAAGACAATGGAAGTGGATGGTTATATTCCTTCCTTAGATGTGTCAATCCAAGGCCACAACATGCACATTCCAGATGTTTATTTGCTTCACGTGGCAGGTGGTAATCTCATCCTTGGCATATCGTGTCTTAAGACACTTAAAGCTCACATTGTGGACTACAACACGTCTTTCATCCATTTTCTGCATGAAGAGAAATTTATCACATCCGCTCAATTTGATCACATAAAAAGACTTCTTCATATAGATGCTATAAATGCAACATTTACAGTTGAGATGACAACCCCCCAAGACACAAGCCGACAAAATTTTGCCTTACCTACAAACTTACATCCTGAAACAAGATAAGCATCCAATTGCTTACTTTTCAACAAAATTATCTCCAACAATGCAAAACCAGTGTGCCTCTAATCATTAGTAGAAAAAAGACATTTATCGTCGGTTTTCACAGGCCTTTATCGTCGGGTCCCGAACTGATGTTGACCCAGGAGACGTTGAAAATGACGTCGGTTAAACAACCGACATGGTGTTGTAATTTTTTTTCTTTAAAAAAATAAAAAAATTATAGGTTGATAAATCTCTAATTGATACAAGAAAACAACACAAAAAATTATAGAATTTTATAGTATACATACGTGAAATCAAAGACTACAATATAAAAAATGGATGAAAAATAACAAAAAAATAAAAAAGAAACCCTAAACGATGGTATTTTAGAATTTTCGGAGGCCCAACTGCCTTCTGTTGTTCCCAGGGGCTTCGTTACCCCATTTCGAGCAACTTTTATTTTTTGAGCATCTCAATCCAAGCTCTCTATCAAAAGTTATGGCCATTTGAAGTTTTTTCGTCCAAAAATTTTTTAAACCCTAAATCTATGATACAAACATCCACAGAAAGCATTCCGAGCATACAAAGATAAGAAAACATACCTCTTGTAGACAATGAAAGCAAAACCAGTAAACGAAAATCGACCCAAACACTTGCAAAACCATCAAAATCAAACAAATAGTCCATAAAACATCTAAACCAGTGAAATGAAGCTTATAGTGCAATGCCTACCTCAAACGAAGCTTCAACGAGAATGACACCGTTCAAAGCAACCAACCAACTCTAATGAAGGAGGAAACCACAAATGGAGGTGAAGGAAGCAAGAATAGAGGTCGAAAATGACGAACAAAGGCTCGAAACAATGATGGAGGAGGGTACGCAGTGGGAGCAAGAATAAAATGTGAAAGAGAAAACGCGCATCCGGAGATTAAAAAAGGAGTATAAGGTCGGTTAAGAGGGGGAATCGACGTCATTAAAACCCTAAATTTACCCAAATCCAGCCCCAATTCACCTCAAATTTGTTTACTGCGTGCATGACGTCGGTTACAGGGCTAAACCGACGTCATGCATCCTCCACATAACGTCGGTTGGCCTCTTCCAACCGACGTTATACACTTACCGAAAAAAAAAATTTAAAATATTAATTTTTACAATATTTTCGAGGACGGTTGTAAGTGGTAACCCACGTCATATATGTATACCGATGTCAGTTTTTAAAAAACTGACGTCATAATGTTCATTTATTTATAAAAATGCCACTGCATTTTTGGCAACATCAGTTTTTGGTTTAACGGACTTTGTATTGACGACGTAGAAGCCCTTTTTTCTACTAGTGAATCGAGAATTTTTGGCTATCATAGAGGCTATTGCTAAATTCCAACACAACCTCTTAGGCAAGAAATTCATATTTAGAATAGATCAACAAAGTTTAAAGTCATTGCTCAGCCAAAATTTGCGAACCCCAAATCAAGACAAATGGATGCACGAGTTATTGGGATATGATTTCAAGACTCAATATAAGTCTGGTGAAGAAAATATCCCTGTTGATGCACTTTCTAGAAGTTTTCTAGCAGATTGGTCTACTCATACATTGGATTGGTTGGAAAAAATTGAAGCCAGAAATCCACAACGATGAGCATCTAAAAATTATCCTTCAACAGTGCAAGGACAACAAAAAGAGCTCAAGCCAATTTCACTTCCAGAATTACATGTTGCCATGGAAGAACAGGGTAGTAATTCCAACTACCAACCCCTTCATTCCATTAATTTTACTCGAGTACCATGACAGCATAATTGGAGGTTATGCTGGTAAAACTACTGAGACTCATATGCAGAAGCAGAGCAAACAATATGCTCAATCTTGCATTGTGTGTCAGCAAGGAAAGGTCGAGACGAAGCTCCTTGTTGGCCTTCTCCATCCCCAATACCTTTCCAGGTTTGGGAAACCATTTGTATCGATTTCATTACTACACTTCTGTTGTCACATGGATATTCTATCATCATGGTCATAATAGATAAACTATCAAAATTCACCCATTTTATCCCTTTAAAAGAGGATTTCACGAGCAAAATTGTGGCAGAAGAGTTTGTCCAAAAGATAGTTAAGCTACATGATTTCCCAAGATTATTGTGTCAAACAAAGACAATGTATTTATCAACAAGTTTTGGCACCAACTTTTCAATGCACAGGGCAAAAAATTAGCTTTGTGCTTAGCCTATCATCCACAAATGAATGATCAAAGTGAGGTACTTAACCAAACACTCGAAATGTATTTACGTTGCTTATGTTATGACAATCCTAAGCTATGGTTATCTATGCTAACATATTCCAATAATGGTACAACACTTCATATCATAGTGCCATCAAGATGACTCCTTATAAGGCCTTATATGGTTGTGATCCTCCCTCTTTGGTAAGATATGAAACCTCCCCTCAAGATGAGGTTTCCTTGCAAGAAATGTTGGTTGCACGAGACAGGTGGTCATAAGAGTTGAAAAGAAACTTGTATAAGTCTCAGAAATATATGAAACACTATGCTAATAGAAGCAGATGCGACTTGGAATTTAAAGAATGAGAATTTGTATTGCTGAAGCTTCAACCATATAGACAACACTCGGTTTCTCTCAAGAAAACCATAAGTTTGGTCTGAGATATTTTGGGCCGTTTCACATCAACAAAAAAATAGTGCAGTAGACTACCCTCTAGATTTACCTGAGACAACTAGAATACACAATGTATTTCACATTTCAATGCTCAAGAAATTTCAAGGGGATCCAAAACAACCTCACTTGCCACTACTGTTACAAACCACATCAGTTGGCCCTCTACTGAATGCATATAAGGTTTTAGACAACAGAACATCTGAGACATCATGGGAGTTGCTACATGAGTTCTAAAAGGATTACCCTCACTTCAAACTTGAGGACAAGGTTTATCTTAAAGAGGAAGGTAATGTAAGAAGGAGACAGCTGGAAGTTGATGTGGTGCACGACACGGGCCCAAGAGAAGCAATCGTCCAAGGCCTACAAATAGATGGAGAAACGATTTTGTATTGGGGTATTGATTTGGTGATTATTTTATTTGTCTCTCTCTTTTAACAGAATTCGGTTTCGTGTTTCTGCCTATCCTCCTCCTCTGACCCTTATTCTTTTATCAGATTATGGAAACATTCGGTGCAGGGTTGTTTGCATTGAAGAATCTGTTAATTGTGATGATGCAATGTTATTTGGAATTTATGAAAACAGAATCTTCTACTAAGAATTTTGTACAACAACTTAAAATGAAGTTCTATTCCATTGAATAAATATCAATTGTTAATTCCAACTGTTTCATTTTTATTATGTTATATTGTTATATGTGATACTCTTCTAGAGGGACTGCACACTAAAGCAACGTCTACATCAATCTAAAAGTGGGAGATACCATCCATCTCCAACAAATGAAGGATGATAATTGGTTTAGTGTCTAAAAGTGTTATTAGTAATATGAGTGAGGAGTCATCAATGTCGTGTAATGGTAGACCTTAAGTGGTGAGGAGATTTGGTAGTTTTACTTTTTGCTCATGTACTTAAAAGTTGAATATAATACCACTCAAACTCAACAAAACTCAACCCAGATACCATAGGTGGAAAATAACAAAGGTTTTCCTCTCTTACATACGTCCAATCTCAAGCCAATGGATTTTAAAACGTAAGCTAAAATCTTAATCAAGTTAACACCTTGTTGATTATTATAAGTCAAGACTAAACATAAATCGAAAGACTGACATGTTGATGAGAAAAGAAGAACGTCGGCGAAAGTAAATGATTGAAATAATACCCATTTTCGTTGTCACTCGTTCCACTTCTATTTTGTGATGAATTGTCTCTACTCTGTGATAGCCATTCAGTGCTTTTGCTGCGTGGTGATGAACTAGTTCTTCTATCTTGTGAAGGACTGTAGCTATAATAATATAGTGCTTTGTCACTGCCATATCTACTAGGAGACGCACTTTCAGCTCCTGGTGATTTGTTACCTTTTTTTTTCGGGTCTCTACTACTTTTGTTCGGCGATCTACTTGGACTGTTGAGATAAATATTCAACAATTTGAAAATAAAATATCATGAAATTTCTCAAAAAAAACATAAAATATCATGAAATTTCTCAAAATATAGTGGAGAAACTAGTGAACTTAGCTAACGTTTCAGTATGTGTTTGACACTAAGTTTGAATTCAATATGAACTGGTCAAAGAAAATATCTACAAAAGAAGTAAATAATCTGACTCCAAAAACAAAATCTGAGATTCTATATAGCATTCCTGACTCAATAATTTTTAACATTATCAACGAAGAAGGTAACATAACTCAACATTTGAAAAAAGTTACATGTTACAGTTGAATTTATGACACGATTTATGTTCATCAAAAAGATATGCATGAGGTATGTAGCAAACAGCAACGTAAACCCAAGATTACCGAAATACGATTAATAAAATACCTAAGGTTATTAAATTTTTTTAATAGTAATTAAAATTTTGCACCGAAAAACATATTAAATAGTTTTAGTTTAAAAATGATTATAGTAATCAAATAATAATTATATACGATTACTTTTTTATTTCTAATCGTAAAATAAAGTAGTCATAACTAACCACACATGTCGACAAACACTGTGTTGGAAACCCATGCATAACATTTTACTCTAAAATCACACGCCTGAATTATAACCTTGTTTAGACATTGAGGTAATAGGTTATGCATAGTGACACTAAAAGAAAATTGTAATCAAGTACAACCAAAATTATTACTTGAAAGATCAATATACCCTGACCTGCGGGATGTTGTCTTTGTTCTTTCGTTGTCTCCTGTATCAGTAATACTACTCTCTATAAAGTGGTCGACAGTGGCATGATAAGACCTAATATTTCTGCACAGGGATACAGAGGCAGAGGTTATGTTGGTCTATCGCTTGGTAAACTAAGATGTGATGTAAAATTGAGAAAGTACCATAATGCATCATGCATGGATTAGGTTCAAAATCTTCTTTAGGATCGTGTTAATAGTGCAAAATAGAATATATATATATATATATATATATATATATATATATATATATATATATATATATATATATATATATATATATATATATATATATATATATAATTGACTTAACTGAAAAATAATCGACAAATTTGTACAGCAACAAACTTAGAAAAAAAAGTTTTAACAACTTCTTTTTCGTGTACAATAAATTAATAATTTGTTTATAATAATATAATAGCAATAATATCTTAGTTAACCAATAATACTTTAATAAATAATTAAGAACAAATTATATAACTGATATTCAATTATATTCCACTCATCAAAATTTTATTTCGTCGATTCAAACTTATTAGTTCCTTTGAAAGTCTTATTAGTGGTAGAGGTTTTTCTTTTGGTGTCAAAAGTAATATTCTAGATAATCATAAATATAAACTCCTCGTGAGATTAACGTGTGAAGAAATCACAAAAATTAGACGTAATATATGGGCTATAATGGGGAATTTTAATGTTAGAAATCTAAGAAAGTGGAGGGGTATGAATCAGGATGGAAGTAGTAGAAGAGAAATGTTTGGATTGAGGTGTTGAACACATTGTTGGTAGTGAGATATTTTAATGGATTAAAATGAGAATTTAATCTATTAAACTATTCTTAATAAAGTCTTAAAAGATTGAAGTGAATGTTTTAATTAATTTTTTATCGAATCAATTTACTGAAATCACTTAAGACCTCAAATTGTTTTAAGAAAGTCTTTTTAATCTCTTTGAATTAGTTTTTAGTAGATTAAAAAAAATTATTTTAATTTTTGGAAAGTTGGTTGTTTGTTTAGTTTTAATATATTGAAAACTTGAATTAATCTATTGATTTTAAGTGAAATCAACAAATTAAAACTAAGAAAATAAATTTTATAGAACTCTATTTTTCTAAGAATTTACGGAGAAGTTTTGAAATCTAATTTTGAGAAATACTTAAAACCTTTGAGAGAGATATACTTTTGTATTAAAAAGCTATGTTCTTTGGAGATTTTCTTTCAAGCTCTTTGAATCATCATATAATCTTGGTTAAGGGAGATTTCTTGAATCTGAGAAGCTTGTTGTTTTTGTATGATAAAGGTACTAGTGTTCTTTGTATTTTCGTTGGTTTCTACAGTGTTGAATGTAATTAGATACGATTTTTAATTATACTAGAGTAACTGACGGTTACTTATTGGGTAGAACACTCTTAAATAAAGAATTGTTTTCTTAGAGTCTTTTGTCTTTCTGTTGTAAAACCTTACATACATTAAAATCTTGGTTGGTGTAATTGAAAAACTAGATGTAATTCTTAAAAAAAAGTAAATTAGTATAAATTTGTGTGATCTTTCTTTTCCTTTTTCTTCATGTATTGTATTCTTTAAGCGTATTTGGTTGAACAAATTTTTTTAACAGGTTAAATTTCAATTTTCTGTTTAATTGATTGTTTTATGTCAATTAATATTATAATTGATTTTTAATTGTTGATTTGTAAACTAGAATATTTTAATCAATTGTGTTTAAAGAATTTCATTTTAAATTCGATTTTGAAAGAAACTTTTGATTGTTGAATCCTTATTCTTAAACTTAGCTTACATTTTTTATAGGCTTAAAGTAAACTTTCAGAAAAGCAAGATTGTTGGTATAGAAAGTTAAGGATTGAGCCCTAGATAGATACTTGGAAATCCTAAACTCCTGTATTATGACAATACTATATTTCTTTTTTAGGTATGCCTGTTAGGGGAAGTCCAATGAAATGAAACTTTTGGGACAACGTGATCGACAAGATTAAGAAAACTTGAATGAACGTGGAGGATGAATAGTGGTGTTAAAATAACATCACTCATGATGAAAATGTCTCTAGAAAAATAGGAGCAAGTTCTAAGATAAACTTTTGGGATAATAACTAGTTTGTACGGAAATACAAAGATGGGGACAATGACAACAGGGAAGTTCGAAGTGTGGAATGAAAATAACTAAGAGTGATGTTTGGAATGGTGGAGAACATAGTTTGAATGGGGAAATCCCAAGTCTCATACCTCATGGAAGAGCACAAAAGACATTTCTTATAGAACAAGAGGATTAATGGAAGTGGAGAGATGAAGAGGAAGAGGTATACGACTAAATCAGCTTACAAAAAGCATCATCGTAATAGTTGTGAAAGGGAAGATACAGATCTATAAACTTTATGTTAGCAAATCAAGGCTTTTGACATCTGCACAATACTATGTTTTTTGGAGGGTAATCTTAAATAGAGTGACAACATAAAAACTTAAGACACATGGAAATTGTGGTAGATAATGATGTACGTGCAATGTGTGATGAGATGCTGGAAACGGTGAGTCATATATTCTTTAGCTGTAAGTTAGCAACTTGAGTGTGGAACATCTGTAATAGGCGAACTGGGGTAAATCCGTGCATCATGACCAAGAGAATTCTGATTTCGAACATGTCTGCACCTTGGAGTTTACTGGAAAGGGTAGTATGATTTAGAAGTGCATGTTGGTAGTAATTATTTGAAATATCTGAACCTGAGAAACAGATAATCTTTTTGAAGACTAGAGTGCATCTGGAAGAAACATTCAACATGGCACAAATAAAAGTTTGGGCGTGGATGAAGTGTTAATTTAAAAAGAATAACTTTTCATATCGAGACTGTAATTATGCCCAACAATTTGTATGAGATCAATAATAGAGTGACTAAGTCATCAACGAAAGAAGCATGTTTGTCCATGAAGATAGGTTATATTCAGGTAGTTTAACACATTGAAGTACAACAAAAGAGAGGAGGAACAAGTTTGGTTGGAGATAATGCAAATTGGTGAGAGGCTGGTCGACTATGCCAATCTAAATGAGATACTTGCAGGCCTCGGTTAAACTTCCAGTGGCTGTAAGAAATTGCCAAAAACTGTACTAAATAAATTTACGAGTAAGACAAGGATAGGGGGGACAAAATGGAAAGTGTCGTTGGAACTCATAGTGAAGACAAACTGTAGAGGACTAAATCATGGAGTTGTATGGCATTAGAGAGTAAAGGAGGGACTGCACACTACATCAACCTACGTATACGGAGGGTTTATTGGGGGACAATAACCATCTTCAACAATGTTCTCACCATCAACAAATGTTGTCAGAATTGTAAAAGAATGCTAAAGAATGATGATAACTGGTTTAGTGGAAGTGTAATTAGTAATATGACTGGGGTGTAGTCAATGTGATCGGATGGTGAACCCTGAGTGGTGAGGAGAGTTGGTAGTTTTCTTTATTATTGATGTATATTTTTAACATAGTTTTAAGAATGTTATAGTCATTATAAAAATAAAATTAAGATATAAACACTTATAACTGAATATAATATTCCTAAAACTCTACAAACACAGCCCAAATACCGTAACAGAAAAATAACATAGGTTTTCCCTCTTACATCCATCGAACCTCTTGCCAATGGATTTTCAAACATAGGCTAAAATGTTAATTAAGTTAGAAATAACACCTTGTTGATTATGAGAATCAAAGTCAAGATAGAACATAAATGAAAAGATTGAGATGTAGATGAGAGAAGAAGAAAGTCGACGAAATTAAATGGCCGAAATAATACCCATTTTGGTTGTCACTTGTTCTACTTCTATTTTCTGATGAATTGTGCCTAATCTGTGATGGCCGTTCAGTGCTATTTCTGCGAGGTGATGGACTGTCTCTTCTCGCTTGTGAACGCCTATACGTACCACTGCCATAGCTACTGGGAGATGAACTCTCACGTCCCCATGAGATGTTCCAATTTTCTCTTGAGTGCCATCTAGTTTTACTCCATGGCCTATGTTCAAATCAGTATTCGATGGTTTTAAAACAAAATCAATGTCTATAAAGTAGCCCAAAATATTGTTTTTTCCTTGATTCCGATGAATATCTGCTTGATTAAAAGGAATAATAAAATATGAGAAAAAAATATACCTGGAATCTTCGTAAGACATGATTCTTTGATGGTGTTGGTTTCACAACCTGAAGATCAACTATCAGCTTCTTTCACTAAGTTGTTCTCGTACAAAGAGGCAAAGGCAAACTTATAGGCTTTATAAGGTGCTCTATAAAAGTAAGGATGAATGCTCAGAATATAACTGAAAAATGCACACAATCTCTTTCTGGATACGTTTATGTGAACCATTGTCATTCCAGGCAATTTCCATTGTAATTCTATAATCGAAAGAAACCAAACCATCAGCTGTCTTTCGCATATTATATATAAGGGTTAGTAGGTCAAATTTGTTCAGCTATAAATATTATTCATTTTCCGTAGACAGTGGCACATAACATGGGAGAGACTTCGACATCGTTAGTCTTCTTTATCGTTTTCAAAGGGAAATGAGACATGTACGTTATTCGTTTGGGGAGTGTTATTTTAATCTTACTGTTCACTTTTCACATCCTTATAATACTAATACATATTATTATTTTATTATAATATAATATTTTATTAATAATATAGTGTGAGGTGGACAGTAGTATCAAACTACCGTTTACTTTTAATTTATCGGGAAGACACCGACACCCCTGAACCTGTTAAATTTTCCTTTCAAAATATTTGAGCTACATCATTAACGAGGGAGTTGAATTTGAAGATCTCTTTTCCTTCAATAATCCTCAAATAAGAAAAAAAATCCTCACCTTTCTTTTTAATTTTTTTTCTAAAAGTCAAAAATAAATGAAATTAAGAGGCACATTTTAGGAGTGCACCAATCCTTATACACTTGGCAAAATCAAGGGCAACCTGTGGTATAACAAAATAAAAACAGTACAAGGTAGACCAACTTAAAGAAAACCCAAAATACATAAGGATATCTACCACAAAACATGTATTCCCCTGCAAAATACCAATAAGGAACTAAATAACATCAATGTAGGTTTTGCCCCTACAAAATCCTGCACTCCATTTGAAGCCATTACTGCACTCGTCTTCAACTAGTCGAGCCACACAAACAAAAGTACCTGCAAAACAAGCAACCTCCAATTGTACTCTACAAGAATGAGGGAGCTAATTGTCCAAACTCTCTAACCAAAACCCCTTCTAAAAAACCTCCAACACAAACTACACCCCTACACCACAGAAATACACTTAAGAGGTGAGAAATGCCAATCAGAATAAGAGACAGAGTTATGCTTTAGCTTGTACTTAATCCAAAGCCATCCCTTAAGCTATGCTAGACTAAAAATCTTCTCAGCATCCACTACCCCGCCTCTAAATACTACCTTATTTCTGTGACTCTAGATCTCGGATATAATAGCCACCCACATACCTTTCCATACTGAATTGACCCTATTACCATGACCCATTAGATGAAAGTTCTGAAAATGAGCAGAGATATCCGCGTGCCTAACTGTTACATTCCCAATCCACCTCTCATAGTGATCCCATACTTTATGTGACACCTTACATGAACTGATCAGATGCTGAAACGTTTCATCCCCGTCTCGACAAAAAGGACAACATGCATTCCCAAGTTGCACTCCTCTCCTACCTAGGTTTAACCTAGTTGGTAATCTGTCCAGGAGAATTTTCTAAGCACAAACTAATGCTGAAGGAGGTATTTTTAGACTCCAAAGTAACTGAAACACCTCATAAGAATGTATTGCATCCTCTTTATTCAAAACACTATAACCAAACTTAATTGTATACTCTTGCTCATTCTTCCCTACCCATATAAGCCTATCCTTACCCTCCAAATTCCAATGAATTTTAGATATCTTATCCAACAACTGCTCTTCTATACATTTTTCCCAAGCAAACCTCTCCCTACGCCAACCTAGATTCCAGCTGTGACATGCACCACTCATAATTTGCCCTGGATCAACAAGATCACTCACCAAACTATCCTTACATGAAGAAATTAAAAACAACCTTGGGAATTTTTCTTTCAACACTATATCCTCAACCCACCTATCTTCCCAGAATTTAAAACTCCTCCCGTCTCCCAAAATCCACTTAGATCTACAGTCACACGAATTACCTTTTGCTCATTTACCACAAATCCCACATAAATCCTTTCACCATAAGGATTGGTTCCTATGTTCCAGTGTAATATCTAAGTTCCTCCAGGATTCGTACCTCGCTTCCAAAACATCTCTCCACAGACCCTCTTCTGCAGTTTCAAACCTCCATTTCCACTTAGTAATCAAAGTGTCATTAAAGCAGCTAATGTCCTTAATACCCAATCCACCTGCAACAACTGGACTACATACCTTCTCCCACTTCACCCAGGCAATCTTTCTTCCTTCAAATCCCCAACCCCAAAGGAACCGTGCCTAAATTCTTCTGATCTGGTTGCATACAACAGTTGGTGCTTTAAAGAATGAGAAATAAAATAGAGGTAGAGCACTGATAACAGACTTAATAAGGCATATCCGACCCGCCAAGGATAACGTCTTACCCCTCCATCTAGAGAGTCTAGATTTAATTTTATCAAAAATTGGATTCCAAAACTCAATTCTCCTAGGATTGTCGCCTATTACCATACATAAATACTTGAATGGCAATTCCATCTGCCGACTATTTAAGCACTTAGAAAACACAAGTAGATCAAGTTGTGAGATACCCACCGACCCCACCACACTCTTATGAAAGTTGACCCTAAGCCCTGACACCATCTCAAACGACCTTAATATTGCTTTAACTACTAATACATTATGATATGAAGGTTTGCAGAAAAAGATCGTGTCATTTTCAAATTGCAGCAAGTCTACCTGCACTCCTTGAGAACCAACCTTGACTCCTTTAAACAACCCAGCTCTTTTAGCTTCCCTGACTAACCCAGTAAGCTCTTAAGCTACTATGAGAAATAAGAACGGTGAGGGTCGCCTTACCTAAGTCCCCTTTTCTGTTTAAATTCCTCCGTGGGGCTACCATTCATGAGTATCGATATTGTGGCCGATTCCATGCAAGCTTTAACCCATTTAATCCATTTACAATTGAAACCCAATCTACCTAACATATAGTATAGAAAATCCCAATCCACTGAGTCGTATGCTTTCTCAAAGTCGACTTTCACAATCACTCCACTTTTCTTCTTCTTCTTAAGGTAATCCACAATCTCATTTGCAATAAGAATGCTATCCAACAAGCCCCTCCCATTAAGGACGCAGATTGGTTTACATCGATAATATTAGGTAATACCTTCTTAAGCCTATTAGCTATGATCTTAGATAAAATTTTGTATACACATCCCACAAGTGAAATAGGTCTAAACTCATTCAAATTGGACGGGTTATCCTTCTTAGGAATTAGAGTTATAAATGTTGCATTACATCCTCTTGGAATAAAGCCAGTACTGTGGAAATTGCGAATGGCCTGAACGATATCCTTACCAATAACCTCCCAATACTTTTTGACGAAAGCAAAATTGAATCCATCTGGTCCAGGGCACTTTGAGCTACCGCATTGACTCACAGCTTCTAAAACTTCCACATCAGTTATATTATCACACAATAAATTGTTATCAGCTGCTGAAATACTTTTAAAACCCACACTGTCCAGATTAGCCAAACTCAAAAGATTAACACCAAATCTATTCTCAAAATACTCCTTAACCTGACCTTTAACTCTAGACATTTCCTCACACCAAACTCCATTAATTCTAAGTCCCACAATATCATTTTTTATTGTCCTCCACCTCAATCTAGAAGGGTAGAACTTAGAATTTGTATCCCCACTTTTCAGCCATTCAACTCTCACCTTCTGTTTTAACATCGCTATATCTTTTTCCTCCAAACTTCTCAGTTGGCTTAACAAATCCACCCTTTTGATTCTCATGTCTTCACTAAGAATCTCATCATCATCCTGTTGATCTAATTCCTCTATTTCTGTCAGCAACTGCTGCTTTCTACTCTTTGTGCTGCTAACAACTTCCTTGTTCCAGTGTTTGACCTCTACTTTCACCCTTTTTAACTTATCCTTTACCCCTTCCAAACTGTTCCCTCATGATGTGGAGGTTTCCCATGCATTCCTCACCACATCATTAAAACCTTCTGATTGTTGCCACACATCAAGACTACGAAAAGGTTTTGGACCCCCATCCAAAATACTACTTTTAACCACTATCGCACAATGATCCGACACCTGTCTGCTCAATACGTATTGTTTTGCTCCTGGCCAATGCGTCAACCATTCGTCAGACACAAGAACTCTATCCAATCTATTTCTAGCAGTCCCATTAGGTCTGTACCTTGTATACTTTCTCCCTACTGCAGGAATGTCCTTCAGATCACACCTCTCTAAAAACTCCCTAAACCTAGCTATATCACGATTATTCACCAACCCATTACGGATCCCTTTCCTTTCGGATGCGACCCTGACCGAATTAAAATCACCAATCACACATTTAATAGAATTGTTTACACTTGCCAACATATCTTGTATTTATCTTCATAACAACACTTTTTCTTTGCTAGAACAAGGAGCGTATATATTCATCATGACTACTTTGACAACCTTGCATGAAGAAACATATTTATACTCTCCTTCTACTAGAACATAGCCTTTTCCATCCACAAATTTGGTGCAATTAAAAACCTTATTATCCCACAAAGTCAGTATGCCCCCACCTTCACTATCAATCCCTCTATGAACCCAACTAACGTCATTACTCCCCAAAGACCAAAACACTTAGAAGCACTCACACTAATAAGCTTTGTCTCCTGCGCACACATTATTCCAGGTTTTTCCTTACCAATTAACTCTTTGATATACTTCCACTTAATATCACCCCCCAAACCCCTAACATTAAGACTTATTACCTTCATGACGAGCGGTTCCCCTCCTCACGTGATGCTTCCCTCACCACGAAATTATCCCTCTCTTCCATCTCCGAAAACCTCTGAATAATACTCTCTTCACTTACTTGGCAGACTACGCCTATCTCCTTGGCGATCTCCCATAGCCTAAGTTCCTCTGCTCCCCTGTCTAGACCCCTTAACCTCCTATTACAATAAAAAATAATGGAATCAGTTAAAGACTGAGAAATAGAAGGTGTAACCGACCTGGACCTCGAGCTCAACACGTTGCACCCGTTTTAGAATAAATCGTTCCCGCATAGAACTCGACTCTCCTTTCCATGTCCTCATAGAATTAAGGGTCACATGTGGGTCCATTGGCTCTTTAAGAATGATTTGAAAGCATCCATGATCACAAATGTCAATGGGCTCATCTACCACCTCCTCCAGCAAATGCACTCCATATTGAGCAGATTGCAGAGCCCCACTGTTAACATCATCAAAATGGTGTTTTCCATGTGTCTCCTCTGCATCTTCACTTGCATAGCCACCTACAACACAAACAGTGTCACTGAGCCCACCTACACCATCACCCTCCATCGGCGGAAATGTTGTTTCTTGGACGTAGTGCACTTACTGGATTCCTTTTCCAGCAGTAACCCCTTGATTGTTGTCGGATCCGTCAGCTGGCAACGGCAAGGAGCTTGTTCGCTGCCCCCTCCACACGTTCCAGCGCCACGCACCGCACATCTCCATCTTCAAAGGGCGCTGTAACGTCAACGTTCTTGGCTGCATTAAGGAGCTTTGCCGTCATCCCCTCCACTCGATCGTACTCTGAGCACCATTGATGCTCCGAGCGTCGCGAGCCGTCGCCGTCGTCACCGGGAAAAGAACCTGGAGCCACGTCGTTGCCTGCGGATGTGTCTGCTATCACATTGATTAGGGCACTTGGTGATGCATCTGCAGTTGATTGTTCCACCTCCTTGCAACCGAATTGGGCTTTGAGCCCAAACCGCACTTTTCTTGCTGCACCCACCCCTACTGTACCCCCCTCACAAGCCCACTCAGTATCTACACATAGCAATAACCTAGAAGGAGAATTATCACGCACTCCATATATCCGTTGGGTATTGCCCAATTTGCGTAAATAGTGTCTTCCATCTCTGCACACAACTGTTCCTGAGGCACAGTTTCCACGAATGTATTTTGTTGTACCAACTTTGCCATTTTTGTGCAACCCTCCAACGGCCCACCTCTGTCATCTACCAAGAGTTAACTATTTTCCAAAAAAAGTTGAACCACACTTTCTCCTCGTCGCAGCTCATGTCCTGGGTTTGTATGATCGGAAGGACTCCGACCCTGGTCAACCACCATAGCAGCGTTCACAACAGCATGAACGTCATCCGCATTTTCAAGTCCCTCATCCAAGGATTGAAGGCTATCATCCACCCTAGATTCCATTGCGAAGCTGGAATCGGAAATGGCGTCTTTATTGAACCAGTTGTGCTCTTTACATTCCACATAAGAATATTCTTCTTCCATAGAGATTTGATAGACTCTATCATTAATCCATATCTCTTCACAGACTTGCACCTTAGATGCCACAGCTAATCTTACCTTGAACCGGGCAAACTCCACTCATTCCCAGTTCAGAGTTGCTTCGTCTACATCAACAAGGGTTCCAACTTTATCCAATACCTTCCGGAAGCAATCAACCGTCCACAGAAATAGAGGAAGACCCCTGCATATCGTCCACACCTCTTTGTTCCCCACCGCCATACGTTCATCCCAAGGTTTGATAGTGTCAAATACCAAACCCAAGCTTTCCTTACTAACTTCAACTATTTCAAATATTTTCACTCTATCCTGGCACGTTTATCACCTAGGTATCTCACTCTAATAGATCATAGACCTTCATGTAGCAACTCTTCACGTAACAGCTCCATAGACATATATTCTCTCAAACTTCCTACCCAGCTATCCTCTAACGAGGGTAACTTTAGTGGTTGCATAGATATAATTCGCCCTTTCCACTCGTTCTTGTTGGACTGTGAATTCCTATTACTGTAAGTCCTCTTTTCCTGCTTCTGAATACCCTTCTTCACCCTCCATTGTTTCACAATCTTATCCTGTTAAACTTTCTTCGTAGCTCTGGGTACCTGTGTTGCAAACTGAGTATGGTAGTATCCTTCATGTTTCCGATGTCTAGGAAGATTTACATACAACTTTGTTTGTTTATTCTTATTTTTGTTTGCATTTTTTGTAAATATATATTTGTTTGTTTTTAGTTGCTATAGTTACTATTTTTTTGGGAAAATAACATTTTACAAAACCACACTCATTTTTGCTTAATTGATTAGGGTACCGTCTTAGGGCGAGCGTTGTGTGGGTGTTAATACCTTCCCTACATGTAACCAACTCCCGGATCCTAAATCTGGTTCTCAGACTTTTCATTTTTTGGTTTTCCTATAGTTTTCCAATAATAAACTATGGTGGTGACTCTAAATCTCTATCCAAATTTTCTATTTTTAAAAAATAATTTTTTATCACCTCGTCGTGATCTCGATCACAACAACTAGTAGGAAAAATACCTTCAACATCGATTCTAGAGTACATACTACATCGGTTCCAGAATCGATATAGATGCAGTCGATGTAGAAAGTATGGACTTTCTACATCAGTTCTTGAACCGATGTAGTATAGTGATAAACTACATCGGTTGGCCAACCACCGATGTCAAATACCCATCCAAAGTGACCTCTAGAGCAGTGAGAAAGAGATACTACATCGGTGGGGAGCCACAACCCATGTAGTTTCTCAACTTTTTTTACAACAAACATAGTATCTCACCTACCAACCGACGTGGTATATGTTGTCTTTTTTTAAAAAAGTTTAGTTTTAATTAGTTGTTGTCCTTAAACCTGCAAAAGACCAATTTCCATAACCAGATTTTTAGACAAAAAAATTCAGCTTACATTGACATCCAAAGCAATTACAAAACATAATATTTTAGCCAAAAGTATTATAACTTGTGTAAATATGATGAAGTTAACATCAATACTATTTACAATGTAAAAACTAACAATGTATATATGTACATATAAACCTGTGTATCAGTTATGATTTCTACATACTATATACACTATGAGATATTATTTCTAATTATAACACTATATATATGTCCATGTAATACTACACACTATGAGTTATTATTTCTAATTGTAGTAAAGTATCTTGCCCATTCCATGCAAATTTCTTCTATTGTGTGACTGTCCAATGGCTCAAGATCTGAAAAAAGCTGAAATTGGAAAATAGTGTTATTAGTAACAAGTGAAAATTTTAACAGTTTCATATTTGGTCCCAAGAGTCAGTGATACAGACACAAACTATGGTCCTTATCCAATGCATCACATAGTATCCATATTCCTAACTTCCTTGTTGCTTGTTGCTCTACAATTTCATCAAAGTTAAATCATTAAACAAGAGAAAATTTTAATATAAAAAATTAAATTAGTGAATAATAATATTGAAAGTATCGTGTTAGTTTTTGAAAATGGGTTTAAATAGAGTTAACTAAAGCACTTTTTCCAAAAAAAATTTGAAAACTTTTTCTGTAAAAGGTCTATTCAACTTCTAAAAGGAGCTCATTGTATAAAAAAATTCACGAAGAAGAAAAATATTATTATTATTATCGTTCTTGACTTAGAATAAAAACTATTTTCAAATTATTTGAGTACACAATATCTTTTTAGATTAAGTATTCACACTATATGTTTAGTTTTTCTTATGTCTAAACACAAGTATGCAACATCTCTCCATACAAAGATCACAAAAGTCTTTATAGGCTATATCACAAAAGAATGTTGTTAGATTATGTGGTCCACCATCACATAACTGAACATGAAAATAAATGTTTTTGGCTTTAGAGATTTTTACTTCGTAATAGTGAATGTTTTACCATTGAGATCACTCTTAATCTCGGTCGATCTTGTAAAAGACGATGTGCAATTACAACACTTAAAAGTGTTAAGTCAAAAATTCGACACTAAGCAATTTTAATTAAGTGCTTAGACCAAAAAAAAATGTAGCTATATTAGATAAGACGAAGACCAGATCATGTCAGTGTAACATCTATTAAATTATAAGAAATTGTTGATCAACAACAACGTGTGTCATTTGAAGATTGAAGAGGAAAACCATTGAATGAGCCTTTCACTTCATCTGATAAACATTAATGAATTTTAGATGAAAAGGGCCACACAGATCAATGAGAATATCTAATAAAGAAGTGAAAGAGTATCAGATGATAAGGTCAATGTTGACTCTAACCTAAAACAATATTAATAAATATTCATGATGTTTGGTTTATTTTACAGAGATCACCTCCTAGATTTGTCTCAAGAATACTTGTTCTAAACATTAATGTTCGAATATATCTTTAGACATGAGCTAAACTACAAGGACTACCAACTCTCCTAACACAACTACTTTCAAATTCTAGCTAAGTTACTTGCCCTGTGTGCTGTTACCATGCGATTGTATCAAAGGCTCTACTACAGAGGAATGTACATATTGCTAGTCTTCTACGAGATTGAGTAAAGAAGAATAGTATTTAAAGTTGCGTAACATGCATTAAATGCAGCAGTCAAGTTAGATCTCATCAAATACGAGGAAGGCATAAAAGAAGAGTTGAAGTTGCTTAACTGATATGAATGACCTCTTAATAGCCATCTTCTTCCAATGACTATATAAAGTTTACCATCAAGAAGAAGAACACAAGAGCAAAGCATGCATTGCGCTAAAAGGTTGTCAATGTGATATGCAATCCTTCAAAACTACAACAAAGGATCTCAAAGCTTAAAGTATGAGCACTACCAAAATGTGTGGATCCATGAGAGCTTAAAAGAGAGAACACAAGAAATGTCTCTTTATTCACCTAGGAGAGTAAACTATCGTCCTGTATTCATTGAAAGACGTAATCCCTCCCTTGAGTGACAAATTATCTAAACTAGGAGACAAAGCTCAAACATTTATTCATTGAAAGACGTAAACAATGATAGACTTGTTTCTTCTTCATCATGTTGTTTGACTTTTCTTCTTAAAACATTTTAGTCTGAGTTCAAGAGGAGAGGTGAATTGAACTATTAATTTTTTTTGCTCTATATGGTTTGAATATGGTTTAGAAAGAATGACCGTTTTTGAGAAATTTCTTTAACCAGTGGTTCGTAAGTGCAGTTCAGAAAAACAATTGATTACAGACAGAAAACAATTGATTTGAATCTCACGCTACAATACAATCAATAAAATTTTAGTCAATTGAATAACATATTAATCAATTGAAATATGTGATATCTGAAAATATGAATGTGAATTTTTCAAATCCTCACTGGAAGAAAAGCATTCAATTGAAGCACAAATTTAATCAATTTATTTTTTTTAGAATGAATTGAAATTTTATAGAATTAATAAGATTTTATCGAATACAATTTGCACAATTCAAGGACCAAAAGAAATTAGCTAAATTCAACTGGAGATTTCAATGACTATAGAAAGCACAGTTTCCATAATAACCAGAACACAATATGTTGAATACGAAAAATTAAATCGATTAGTTTCTAGAACAATTGATTTATTTTTACACAAAATATACAATTATGCAGCAAATCAATTCACGAATCAAGGTTAGAGAGAGACATCAAACACACACGATTTATACTGGTTCACCATTCCTCAAGGGCTAAATCCAGTCTTCCTTGCCAACAAGCAAAGAAAATTCAATAATCAACCTCAATTCTACACCCTATACAATCAAGACACTTTCTTACACCCTGCAAGAACTACAACTGTCCAGTTATCTTCTTCCTTTGCACTCTACAAATCAGATACACTGCAAACACATACCAACCAAGCTATAATCCTCTATAGTGGTACAAACAACACCCAAATGAATGAAATGTGTAAAACTAAGATGTTCCACAATTAATTTGAAACAAATAGGTTCAAGATAAAATTGCAGAACTCTTCCCTATTTTCCAAAAAGACATGAACAGTGCAGAGCTTTCAAAACAGTGAGATCAGCTTTCAAAACAGTGAGATCAACCGAAGAACACTTTCTTGATCAAATATCCTCTTTAAAAGCAAATCTTGATTTTCTTCTTGAAAAATGAACAACAATTTGTATGTTTTCTTGAAGTCTCTTTGTATTCAGTGTCAATTCATAATATTTCTTGAGTGTCTCCACTAATATTTGAACCTCTGCACTTGATCTCATCAACTTCCACACACACTCTAAACTAAATCAAAGCCTTCATCTCTTCTTTGTCTTCACTTTGACTGATTTTACTTTTTGCTTGACTTCATCAAATACCAAATCTATGAGATTTATAGCAATCTCCCCCTATTTGATAAAGACAATCCAGTGTGTGTGGGGGTTCTTCAATATAATCTGCAACACAAAAACCATGGTAGTAGAATTTGATTATTTTTTAAATGACCCACACCACCACTATACTTTTCCCCCTTGTGTATTCTTCAAATAGAAGGGGAAAGCATGAAGATAGCTAAGACGTAATTACATTTATATATGCATGTTACTCAATAGGGGCCTTACCATAAGCCATTTCAGCCAATTGCTCTTTCACTGCCTCAATTTGAAGATACATATGCTGAAACGTTGCTGCACAAAACTCATGATGATTCCACTCCTCAACAGTGAGATTGTCCAACTTTCCTATGAGCATTTGCTCAAATCATGAAACTGGTTCACCCTTATCCATATGGGGAATGAAGGGAATTATTGTCATTTCTGCAGTAGCAACTCTAACACTTGTTCCAACACCATTTTCTTCTTTAGCATTCTCCTCAATAGCACCACCACAACCATCTTCAGCATGGCTAACCCAGTGATCTTCATCGATCTTCTTCAACTCAATCTTATGGAGGGTTGAAGCAGTTATCTCGTGATGTGGCTTTACTATCTTCATGAGTTCCCCATCAAGGTCAACACCAAAATTTTCAATCAGTTTAAAAACTAGAACAATATAAGGAATCATGTACCCAGTTTGATGGAGGAGGGCTCAGGCAAGGTCCAATCACCAGAGCCATGCTCAGACACCTTGACGCAAGCAAAGAGTTAGAGGCACCTGTGCAGATTAAAATGCCGACTATTTTAAGCATTGAAGATTCTTGTAAAAATTGTAAAAAGTAGAATAGGAAAATTTGGATGTTTGTAACTAAACCTATGTGCCTTAGGATTTATAGAAGACACCTAGGATAGGTTTTTAGACCCATAGGATTTATACATGTGGGGCCTATCCAATGGCGCCTAGTTTAGGAAAGAGTAGCTTGCTCCACACGTTAGGTTACCCTAACCCTAACGTGTGACGCAAGTTAGCGTTCCCAACCCTAGCTTCTCCATACACAACTTAGGTAGCTTGCAAGGCAAGTTAGGGTTTCTAACCCTAGCTTCTAGTATACGCTACCTTAGCTTGCTAGGGAAGTTACTAGCCTTTTCTTCTTTTATAAATAAGAGGTTTAGGAACCTCCATTAGAGACTTGATTTGAGTAATGATATGCTACTAAATTTTTAGCACATTGTCATAAGTTTCACATTGAGTTTCTTCTCTTAGAAGCTAGGAGCTCTTCTCTTGAAGGTTGACCTAACCTCCTTCAAGGCTTTCACCACCTACTTCACCGTAAACCTCCTTGCATGTTTCCTTCCTTTTACTTCCATGGCTTCCGCATCATGAGGAGTTTCATCCACTTCTTCTAATCAGTGCATCAAGGCTTCAATATGCTCAACTTCCATTGAAGCTTGCGCAAGAAGCTAAAGCACCTAGGAGCTCCTCCATCATTTGCTATCAGAGTTGTGGTCTTCAAGAGCTAAGTTCTTGATCCTTTAGCTTTTCCGTGTTGTATACCATTGTTTTTACATGTCTTGATTGTTTTGTACCTGATTAATTGTTGTGTTCTTGAGTTTAAACAGTTCAAATAGCATCAATTTCCTTAAACCTTCCAAAAATACATTGTTTAGGTGTTTTTCTGTGTGCCGCAAGCTATCTTTTGTGTTGCTTGAGTTTTTGTTGATTTTAATCGGTTCAAAATGTTCAATTGTGTCCTAGCTTTTGTTTTTATGATCCATAGTATATGTCAAAGTCATGTGTGATTTCATATTGTCATAAACTCCTTAGGTTAATACTTGTAGAGTAGGTTTGTGGAAATTGTGTATGCTAAAATTTGTTAACAGAATGTGTTTGTTGTTTTGTGTCATAATATGCTTTGTGTTCCTTCTAAGTTTTCAATCTTGAGTTCTTTTAATTCACTATTAGATCACTAGTGAGTTTCCTTGAGTCATATCAATCCTATATGTCTTGTAGTTTGTTCTAAATTTCGTTGGAATCAATAGGTTTCACTTCCGTGCACTGTTAGTTGCTGATTAAGGTCACTGGATTTTGCGAATTTAATGGAAATAGAGTATTGTGTATTTGTAATTGAAAATTTGTGTGAATCGACTTTGAGATGTGGAAAAGATACTGTGAAAAATGCGCATACTAATTCGGTTTGTAGAAAAAATGATAAATTGTAAAAGTCGAATGCTCACTGTCAATTAAGTTATTGAAGACAGTGTAAGAACGCCTCTGTTTTTTATTTACTGGGAAAAACGTCGTGACCTTTTGGATCTCAAAATTTGTATGACTTAATCTTCATGTGTTGGGAACATATAATAAAAATTTCATGATCTAATTCCAAAAATTCGAGCTGTGATAAATTTTACAAACATTATTGCGAGAAGATTACTGAAACTGGAAAAACTATATTATTGAACTGAAAAAAAGTTCTCTGTTCTGGATTTATTGTGAAGGCAGTACTGGTCCTAAATTTCTGAAATTTAGTTTGGATGATCCTTGTGCTGTTGTGGAATTGTGGTCAAAGTTTTGAGTCAAAAGAAGAACTATAGAGAAAATCATAAATTACGCAAGAGCTGCTGTCAGAACTGGAATTCTAGTTTTTGTTTGTTGTTTTTTTTTTTTTAATCTACTCTAGAGTCATTCTTAGATCATCTCTTTAAGTGTTAAACTTCTGTTCTAAAGCTTTAATTTCTTGCTTGTCAATTTTTTCTTGGATTCCTTGAGTTTGTCAATTGTTATAATCCTTTTGAGTTGTGCTATTCAAATTAGCTTTTATTGTTTTGTATTTGTGACCTCATGGTGAAATAGTACTTTGGTGAAGCACTTGAGTTGAATTGGCCAATACATCAAGAGCGAAACTCCCAAGCACTATTGGAGAATGATCCACAATGAGAAATAAAGGTCATGTGCAGAAAAGCTTCTTGAAAAAACACACCAAAAGAAAAGAGTGATACACTAGTGAGGCAAAGAACCAACACAAGGAGTGTATAGTATAGGAATTTTTAATTTTTCAACAACAATTTTTTATTGTATTCATTTGAGTTGTAATTGCAAAACTCATTATCATTAGTGGAATAATTCAAAACGTGTAGATGGTGAAGTGTTTCTAAGGTCCTTGGTGCCAAAGAACTTCACCTTAGGATTCGACTAGTTTAAGCATTACGTGTAGATGGTGGAGTGGTTCTAAGGTCCTTGGTGCCAAAGAACTTCAGCTTACGATTCGGCTAGTTTAAGTTTTCCAAGTATTGGTTTTACTTCTTTAATTTCTTTCAATTTGCAAACCAACTAGTTTTATTTTCTTTGAGTCACCTTCGTTTGTGACCTAGTAGTCTCATTGTAAGAACAATTCGAAAGGTACATTGGGCAAGGTTGTGCCTAAGGAAAGTCTTGATACTTATGTTGTCCAAGTGAAGCACCTCACTTTCCTGGGAGACCCCTTAGTGTGCTAGACTAGTTTGTCTTATCTTAAGAACACTTCTTCACAAAATTTAAGATGTCTAAACATTCCTTTCACCCTAGTAGCAATGAGTCGCAAGACAATACAACAGATTTTCAGAAAATATTAGAAGAACTTCGGGTTATGAAAATCAATACTGATGTACAATTAGCTATTATGGCGGAAGAAATAAAGACCTTAAAGAAGAAGGATCACAAGTATAAATCCAAAGCTAGTTCATTAAAAAAATATTCTAGTAGTGAGGATGAAAGACCAGAGAGGGATAGCTTGAGAGCAACTGATCACTACCAACCTGTCCCTTATCACCACCATAAGAGAGAGAAAATCCAAGGAAATTAGAGTAGATATTTCCCATTTTCATGGAACTAATGACATAGATACATTTTTAGATTGGGAGATGAAGGTGGAATAATTGTTTGAGTGTTATGAAGTGAGAGAAGAAAAGAAAGTTCCACTAGCTACTCTTAGCTTCCAAGGACATGCATTGCATTGGTGGACTGCCTTAGTAAGGGATAAACGTCTTCACAATGAACCAACCATAGTGTATTGGAATGATCTTAAAAGTGCACTTAGAAGAAGACATATTCCCTCATACTATCATAGAGAACTTATGGATAAGCTCTATAGACTTAATCAAAAGAACATGAGTATTGAATAATATAGGCAAAAAATGGAGTTGTACATGATGAGGGTGGGAATTAGGGAAGAAAATGTAACTGTGGCTAGATTCTTAAGTGGATTAAGTCTAGAGATAAGAGATAGAGTATAACTTCTCCCTTATAGGGATTTCCATGACTTAGTGCAAATTTGTATTAAAGTGGAACAACAAGTTTTTGAGGAAAAGCACAAGTCGAAGTTCTTATTCTAACTCTTACTCCAAGACCGACTATAAGAGGGAGGGAAAGTTTTTAAAAGAAAAACCAAGAGAGAATCCTCCTAAAGTCATAGTTCAAGAAAATACCAAAAAGAAAGAAGAATTCACACCCTCTGGTCGAACTAGTGATATTAAGTGTTTTAAATGCCTGGGCTGGGGGCATATACAATCTCAGTGCCCATCTATGAGAACCATTTTGATGAGAGGCCAAGACTTATATAGTAGTGAGGAGGAAAAGAATGAGGAAAACACTACTGAGGAGTCAGATAATGAAAGAGGGGAGGATGCTTATGCTCATGAGGGAGAATTATTGATGGTGAGATGCTCCCTTAATAGGCAACCTAGCCCACAACCCGAGTCACAACGTGAGAACATCTTTCATACAAGATGCAAAATTTCTAAAAATGTATCTTCTCTCATCATTGACAGTGGGTCGTGTTGTAATTGTTGAGTGCTAGGATGGTTGATAAATTAAAACTCGAATTATTACCCCATCCTAAACCTTACAAATTACATTGGATTACTGATGGTGGGGACATTAATGTTAAAAATCAAGTAAAGGTCAAGTTTTTCGTGGGGAATTATGTTGATAATGTTTTATGTGATGTAGTACCCATGGAAGCTTGTTATGTTTTATTGGGAAGACCATGGCAATTTGATAAACAAACTACTCATGATGGTCTTACCAACGAAATTACCTTTACTCATAACAAAAAGAAGTTTGTACTTCATCCTTTGACACCTACTCAAGTGTTGGAAGATCAAGTACAAATGAAAAGTAAATTAAATAATGAAAGGAAAAGCAAAACTCCAAGAGCTCAAAATCTTAGTATTAAAGATACATCCGAGGTGTGGGAGCTTGGTGTTCCTTCCCACAAGGTTACTCAAAAGGAGTCTTTATTAACTAAAAATTCTTTAAAAACATGCCTCCTTATTGAGCAACCTCCATACCTCTTATTATGTAAAGGAACACTCATGTGTGCACATTTTGATAAATTTGAAACTAAGGCTCTACCTCCTTCCATTGAAAAACTTTTGAAGGAATTTGGTGATATATTTCCTAGTGATGGTCCTACAGGATTGCCACCTTTTTGAAGAATAGAACACCAAATTGATTTTGTTCTGGGTGCAAGTTTTCCAAACAGACCGGAATATAGGACAAATCCTGAAGAAACAAAAGAGATAGAATCTCAGGTTCAAGAGTTATTAGATAAAGGTTGGGTACAAAGAAGTGTTAGCCGGTGCACTGATCGAAGCCGCATCCGGTCAAATAATTGCAATGAAAATGCAGTGCTAGGAAGTGACTCCTAGGTCGTCTCCCGGACCTAATTCTTCTGTCAAGAGCTTAAACACACACTGAACAGGGGGTTAACAGATTCGATAAAACAGTAATTAATGAAAATTAAACAGTAATTAAACAAATTACCCCTTTGATTTCGACTGCACTGTTATCACAAAATTTGAAACGCATTAACACCTAATACAGAAACAAGCGTTCACGCAGTTTTAATTCTAATCCGTAAAACTCATGACTCTTTTCACTAAGCGTGACAGAGTCAAAATTACCAAATCACTAAGTGTGAATGGTCCAATGAAATGCGGAACGGAAATTAAATGGAGTGAAAAAGAGGCGAAAACGATTAAGCACCAAACCTCAAACAATTAGGCACTCTCGATCAAGAGAATAATCCAAACGAATTAGCCTTCTATAATTGCGATTAAATGAAAAGAGATGAAGGAGAATGAACACCAAAAGGAAGAAAATAGTAAATCGTATAAAAGCTTGAGAATCTCTAAAATCACCAAAAATAGAACTGTTCTGCCCAAAAAAAAAATGAAAAACGGTAAAACTGTGTATGAATCCCAGTTGCACCCGCCACCCTAGGTCTAAACCTAAACCATATGGGCCCCATGTCCACAATTTTGGCCCAACAACAAAAAAATTAAAAGTAAACTAAAATAATGACATGGCGGCAGTGGTAACGCGGTTGAAGGTGCGACGACTCTCTTCATGTCCAGAATTTAATTTCAAGCTCAATAAAATAACCAAGTTGCCCTAAAAATAATAATTAAAATTAAGTTAGGAAATGAAGCCCATACAGTGAAACTGATGAAATAAGAGGCAGTTAAGCACAAATCACTAATCAAAATAGGTACATAAAGACAAGTAAATAAGAAAAAATAATGACTCATCATGCACCGTGCCAGTTTTGTTGGTGCCAAAAAAGGATGGGAAATGGAGAATGTGTTATGATTGTCATGCAGTTAACAATATCACTATAAAATATAGGCACCCAATTCCTAGGCTTGATGATATGCTTGATGAATTGCATGGGTCCACTGTGTTTTCTAAAATTGATCTAAAAAGCAGTTATCACCAAATTAGAATCAAAGAAGGTGATTGTTAGCACCAGTGGACTGCTGCAGTGATTTGATGAATTCAACCAAGTGAAGATGCTCTAGATCATGTGATGAATGGATGAAGACCTCTTGAAGTTTGAAGAATTGAATCTAGGATCTAGAATGTGT
>Ga0209489_100814_pt1 | contig 62203 bp, 33 predicted proteins | sample SiratrowhiteBW_FD_187527 | JGI IMG/M metagenome (GOLD analysis project Ga0209489, IMG submission 187527) | Root nodule microbial communities of legume samples collected from California, USA - Siratro white BW (SPAdes) (version 2) | ecosystem: Host-associated > Plants > Roots > Nodule | place... | reverse complement strand
GTCAACCTATTAAACACTAAATAATATATATATATATATATATATATGTATATATATATGATAAATTAAACACTGTTTTTTTAATCTATTAATTATTTGTTCATTTCTTATAATTTTTATAATTATAATATTTCTTATGATCATAATTAAAAAAAAAACCTATATTAATTACCACAATTCACTATTTTCAATTAAATTATGTTGAAACAACTATCATTGTTCTAAAAACCATTTTTTAACAAGCATGTTGTTCTCTAAAGTATAAGTTAAACTAAAATCCATATAAAAATAAATAAATATATATTGCATAAAAAATAATATTATGAGGGAGTTTTAAATTTCAAGGTGTAATATCTTTAACCAATGTTAGTAAACATTTTTAATTGGTACAAGTTAATAAATAATTTATTTTCAAACAAACTATAAACGAATACGTATTTAAAATTTAAAATAATGATAGCAAAATAGAAAACGAAACAAAATATTAAGAAAAAATAGACGACGCAGTTGCATTTATGATCTAGAAAAAGCAAGAATACAAATATTTATATGATGTAATCTTGTTTACGTTTGTTTCATTTAATTGGTTGCCATCCCTTTCAATAAAATATATCACAGTGTTCTATTTATACTTGAATTATATATTTATGAAATGCTAAAGTTTTGATACACTAACAATATTGGTGTGGTTAGGCAAAATTTTGGTTACCAATTGTTGGTTAATTATAGCTATCAACTAGTATATGGACTGGGTTCTTGTTACATATCTTTGTAGTTTCTACCTAATCACTATTAATTACTTCAATTAATATACTTAGTCTAAATCAATTAATATATAATTAGTCGGATCTTACCTTTTTTAGCTCAATCATTTTGATATTATAATTTATTGTGTCGTCTCATGGTTGCTATACTTTTGGATGTCTATTTCTGTGCCTTCCAATTTAAATTTTCCCAAACCTGTCCTTTCTCATATCAGACAAACCAATGAGCTGTAAATAAACATATTATTATTATTATTATTATTATTATTATTATTATTATTATTATTATTATTATTATTATTATTATTATTAAACAATAAAAATCTTTTTATGTATAATAATAGATAAACAATTCATAGTGTTTCAACTCCATTTAGAATACTAATACCTTTATTTTCACGTCAATTCCTCCTGCAAACTTGTTCTGTAGTTCAAATACTTTTTCCTCCAAAAAAAGTGTTGCCCCGTTAAATTATTTTTAAATAAACATAGAAAGTTAAAAGAGATATAAAAAGTAATACTTTTTTTATGAAATTATACATTATGTAAAAGTTTATATATATATTATTATTTTCTGTAGAAATATTATAGATTATTTTCCTCATTACAAGAAAATCTACATCCACTACTGTTGCACCCTTTTTTATTCTTTCCCGAGCAGTTCAATTCTTATCATTTATGTGATTTCTTTTAAAATTTTCACACGTGAATTCTCTCAGCAAAAACATGTCAGGATCTAAACCTCATTAAATAATTACATGAAAAAGTCAGAGAGTAAATCTGTAATGAGTGAGAAGCTTCATGTATAAAATTTACAAAATAAATAATAGCTTGAATCCACCATTACCGTATGTTTATGTTTTCGTGACATTTTTTATTCTTTACAAATTAAAGATCTATCAAGTCTTCTTTTATTTATATTCATTTTTAACTATACTATAACACACATTAAAAGATAAAACAAAAGTTTTTACTTGTTTGAGTTTTTCTTCCACCTTTTATGTTTTTCATCCAGCATAGACTTGGAAGGAATTCCCTGTATAATTTGATTTTTGATTTTCAATCTGTTTATAGTTCCATCTTCGATTGTGAAATGAGAAAAATACTTTAAAAGGTTTTTCGATACTTAAATTAGTATTTGAACATAAGAGTAATTGAAGATTAAGTTAATAACATACATTTTATTTAAAGTATTATATTATTTTTTGAGGTTGAAAGTACCGTACATATGAGATTTTGTTGTTGGATATCCAAGTCCGAGTCCAAATCTCACATTAAGTAAAAATAAAAAAATTAAGCAATATATAAAAAAAAAGACCCATAAATTTACTGTCTTAAAGTTTTAGGTTAAAAATGGTGAGATTCCTTTATATATGTTTGGCGCATTTAAAATTTAATTTGTCTCTTTTATATAAACTCAGATACTAAATATATTATTTAAAAAATGAAATTAAATCTATCTAATATCCATAAAATCACTTATGTGAGATGAGATTAGTCTTTACTAAAGTAAACGAGTTTAGTGTCTAGTGGATGGAGATTTCAAAAAGCTTTATGAATAAAAGGAAATGGGAGAGGTGGGAACGGAATCGTAGTGTATATAGAGATTGTTTTGTAGTTAAGTGGGAAAGACAAAATATGCTGCTTGGGTTGGTGCGTGAGACACTTTGATAACATACCATACCATAGTCAAAGTCAAGAAGAAGAGTATGGCCATATGCCCCAAAATCAACACTCACCAACAACCCCAATCATACCAATTATTCACTTCCAAATTCCAATGGGAAAACTCTCCTTTCTTTTCAAAACGTTTGGTGACAACTACATTTCCTCTTTTTGACCCTCTCTTCCTGCAATTCAATGCCAATATTTTTCAAAATGCAGCTTAACATATATGGTACTGCTTTAAATTCTTTTTCTTTGGTACAATTGCAGACCTTTCTGATACTGTGAAAACTCACTTCTAGAAATGCAATGAGTCATTACACTTTTTTTAATCTAAAGTAATAAGTTCACAGACTTAAACCCGAGTTTCATAATTTTTTTTCTATTATTCAATTTTTTTTTTCAAAATTTCATTTTATTATTTTTAACGTTTTTAATTATGTCTCACTCTTTTTAAAGGAAATCAATATCATTTTTTCTATCAAATTGATCAAAGTTAGCATGTTACACAAATAACAAATCACTTTAAAAATAATGAGAGAATCACTATAAGATAAAAATAGCTACTAAACCTAAAAAATAAATAAAACAACTAATAAAAACGTGATATAAGAGAAACACATTAAGAAAAAAATGAGATGCAAGAAAGTTATTGTTGCAAATGGGAAGAGAGGTGACAGTGATATCTAACATGAATTTTTAAAAAAGAAAAATGAAAGAGAGAGTATTTGTATTGATAGAAACACCCTAAATCCCCCTTAATTGATTGAACTGGTATAAAATTTCATCTAATAATACAATAATAAGAGAATATTGAAATATTTTATTTGCACTTCTATTAGTATTATCATGCACATATTTAATTACGTTTTAAACACCAAGTTTGAAAAAGCACATTTTTCACAAAACTTGCTACTAGAACAATCATAGCATACTTTTGGATTCATCTGACTTTGCAAAATATTTAAGGTGTGTTAGGTACATACCGCAGGACAATATAAGTACAATAAAATAATAGTACTTAAATCACATCACAACTTTCGTGTTTTTGTATTTCTATGATGACGTTTGATACGCATAAATATTAAACTAATGCAAAAATTTACACAACACTACAGTGAAGACAATTAATATAGTTTTGACATAGGAGAGTCTTAGTAAAACTGTAGAAGTACATTATATGTTTCATCTTTCACAAGAATTTAGACTTTTGTGTTGTCCTTGTTTATTATGTTTCTCAAGCCAATTTTTAAAGTCAAAGATGAAATCATGACATTACTTTGCTATGTCCAATTCCTCATGCAATGGTATATGTTAGGTACTTTATGCATGAGGGATCAAAGGTGACAGAAATCATTTCCTCTGCTATTCAAAAAATACAAGCCTTGCTCATCAACAGAAATGAAACAAACCCTTCTATTCTAACACAAATACATGGCATAATTTACCTACATGGATCCAAGATTTGAAAATGGTGTGAACAAAACCCTTCTGAAGTAAACAGTCTTAGACACCATAATATCTCAAACCATTCTAAAGACTGACAAGTTTAACTATGAAACAAAACATACTAAACTGATAATCCCTAGGGTAAGCTGAAGTTACAAAGCTTTAGAGCCAACTAGTAAACACTGCATTGAGGCCCATAGCTGGTAACCTTACACAACCTTTTTGCATTTTGCAGAATCAGCTCTCCCTCTTTCGTGTTTTAGGCTTCTTAGAGTCTTTTCTGCTAAAAATTATCAGTGAATCATCATCCAAATCAGATATGTCATCAGCAGGAGCATCTGCATATTTCACAGATTCAGATTTGAGGACGAACCTGGACTGAGATTTGCTAGTTGCAGCTTTGGCTGACTCCAATTCTGATTTTTCCTTGCCTTTTTCTGCTCTGTATATTATGAATAACTTGGCAGTATAAGCTTAATATATCAGACAAGTACTAATAGAAAAATAATTGTGTAGAACTTAATTGAGTACACCAACTTAACATTGGTTGAAATCCAAGAAAAATTTGTCTTTACTATACTATACATAAGATATAATTTAAGGGATTTAAAAAAATTAAAATAAAAAACCTTCTAGTTTGAGGTCCTCAGTGGGTTTTGAGATGTAGATATCTTTAAAGTGAGTTTTTCCCAACAAAGATCTTAGTGTTATGTAGGAGAAATGGAATATACTGAAAGTATTTGTTGTTTGATGAAGGTCTTATATTTGGACAAAACAAGAGAGATCCTTAACTCTCTTATGAGATATATTTGGAAGTGAGAGGTTCTAGGAAAGGGAAGGAAAAGACAATTTTATTGTTTCTTAATTAAGAGAGTTGTGTAATGTTTATAGAAATATATAAAAGACTATTATGTTAATCTATTATTATATTTCTGCCATTTTAAACTTTATAAATTAGACAATGTTTATTGAATTTAAATTTTCTCCTCCCTTTCTTTCCCTTTATCTCCAAAACTCAACTCCCTTATAAATTATACTTACACGTCTGATGCTTCTGCGAGCCTCCGAAGTGCAAGCCCTTCCTGATAATACCAGCATGCACGAATTAAATTTATTATATGTATCATATTATATACACACATGCACACAATAATTAAATAAGTGTTTAAAGCTTTCATATTTATTCACCTCATCTGATGAAACAGCAACAGTATGACAAATGTGATGCATGTGCTTACAATAATTACAAAATTATTAAAGCATGAAACTCACCTCATCTACGAAACAACATGAGCAACACATAAAGTAATTAATGAGCATCAAAATTTTTGCTCACCTCATCTGACGAAACATCAACTAGTTTCCAACGCTGTCTTTTGAGGTTCAACACTTCGACATCACCATCCGCATACAAAATCTATTAAAACCAATTCACAGTATTGACAAATATAATTATCAAACTCATTCAATGGTTTAAGTTTTTCATGCTAAGAAGTGTAAGTCTAATTCACAGGAATAATCTTGTTCCATAATCAATAGGTGAATTTCAAATATCATTTCTGTATTAAATAGCATCAGTAACAACCATCTCACCTTGTGCTTTCCTTTGATAGGATCATAAGACTCGATAACACCTTCATAAAACCTGTAGTGAAGAATTTAACATACGAAAATTACTGAACAAAATAAAGCAAGCAACAACAGCACGCACACATGAAACAAGTTAAATATTTAGTATTCTTAGGGAAAACTTCCAGAACATAGCATTTAGCTCTAAAGCTAAAGTCAGAAAAAAACCCTGATATGAATTATTTATCTAAATCACATAGCATTTTTCTTAATTCAAGTGTTCAAACACAATCCAATGGGCCACCATAGATAAAAGAGATGGTCATCCACTCTATTTTCAGAAGCACATGCAATTATCTTATGAGCCTACTGAATGAGTTAGCAAGACATGGATAGTGTTTTTGAAATCTGAAAATTCAAAGAGAATGTATCAATAATAAACCTTTACAATTATTTTTTTTAAACAATCCCCGCCACAATATAAAAAATATAGCACATGACAACTCTATTAACAGTTGACAGAGCAAGTACACATCATAAACAGATGCCTACAGTAAACGTTCATCCTTCTTTTTTGTACGTGTCTATGATTCCAAACCCAACTACGATGTATAATATAGTTTCCTCTAAATATATGTATTGTCCTAAACCCATAGGTCATAAGCATGAAACTACATGTTAGAGCCAAGATGGCTTAGCCAAAGTCTTTCCCCCTATCGTTTCTCTATTCTCTTTTCTCACTGCAGCATCAGAGGGCCTAATCTAGCTGAGGCTATAGTATGCTTGCATAGAAATTGGCAACAGATGAGTGCAGAGATATAAATAGGTCACGAAATATCCCACCAAGATACTTACGTCTTATCTTTTGGCCACCAGACCTTGATTCTACTACCAACAAATGAGTTATCATGATGAGATTCAGATGCCTGAAGAAAAAGGTACAGCAAATAAAGAAGTCAAAGCAGCAGTAGGAAGGAAGTATATACTGCCATCTGGTTAGCACAATTAGTACATAATCTTAGAGAGTGTCACGCATTAAGGACCTTCCAGAGTAAAACAAAAAAGCATACTGAGCCACAATAAAATTAAAGAAAATGGGACATTTCAAGGCGTGCTATTGGAAAAAACTGAAATTTCACAAACTCCACACTGAATTTCAAATGCATATACCTCAGCACTCACATTACTGTGTCTTCTCCTCCGCCTTGTTTGTAGGGATTCCTTGACACCATTTAATGTTTTACTTGCAGATTCTGCAACCAGCTCCTAAAAGTGGAGATATCAACACCAAAACACAATATGTGAGGTTTTACTAATATATTATGTGTTCTACTGGGGGATTGTAAGAAGATACAAACTATACCTTAACAGCTGATGATTTGTATCGGCCCTCATTAGGAGTAGCATCAAGCCTCCTCCTTTTCTTAATATTTGTTTGAGTTGAGAATCTACCCTCTTTAATATTTTCTATCTCATCATTCATAGATGACTTGTGTTTCCCCTCATCTCCACATGAAACGTTAGGCTCCCTATTAGCAGCTGATTCTGAGCCCATGACAAGTTTTCCATCAATCTTCACAGAAAATTTGATTTTCCTAATGGGTTTTTGTTCAGAGATATTCCTTACTTCAGATTCTTTTTCTAACTTAACTGTAGGGGAATCCAGAGAAATCTTCTCAGGCTGATGATTCAATTTGTCTTTTAACATTGACAAAGAATTAGAATGAACACCTTGATTCTCCGTGCTATTTAATTTCCTTCTCCGGCCTCGTTTGGTGTGACATCCATCAGAAATATTATTCCTTTTAGAAGGAGAAGGATCAGTATTACCATTAGTTTTAGGTTTAGAAGCTGAAGCTTTACAACCTTCACTTGCATCATTAGGGGGAAAATCATTGCCAATATTGTGAGTCCTTCTGGATTTGGCAGGTTTAGCTATGTTCTCACTTTTCGGCTTAGAAACTAGAGTTTCACTTACAGTTTTAGGCTTTCGATGCAACTTATCTTTTCTGGAAGTAGGTTTTTCAGAAGATGGAAGAGGAGATCTGGAGTCGTGAGTCTTTCTGGATAGTGATTTTCCCACTTCAGTTTCCCGACAAATCCACGAGTGATCATAGCCTTCTTCTGCATTCATTAGAGAATTTGGCTTACGCCCCCTCTTCCTTGACACAGTATTCTGCTGAGTTTCTGATTTTGGTTCCTGAACAGACTCTAAATTGTCAGTTTCCAACTTGGCTTTTGCATTCTCTTTTTCAGAGTTCTTGGTAATTTCAGAACGTGATCTCCTTTTCGAACCAGTTTTTTTTGTAACTTCACCATCCATAGTGTCCCTTCTGTTTGACTTTGTATCTTCCAAAATTTGGACATCTCTCTTACCAGTATCATCAGGTTCATGACCCTTGGTTTCCTGATTAAGAATCAAGTTAAAAGTTCAATACTGCACTAATTTTGACTGGTACTTTAAGGAAGCAAGCATTGCAATTGTATTTGCAAGGGAAAATTTAAAATCAAAATAACTAATTGAGAAGAGTAGAAGATAATTTACATCACATGGCTGTTCCTTTGCATCTTTAGGAACATTAAGCTTGTTCCCAGCTTCCTGAGCCTGAAGCATTGCAACACAACCAATCCTAACATTAATCTAACTCAAAGACTAAAATCAAACAACAGCTTGTTGCCAAGAACAACAAATATTAACTAAATTAACTAGAGAACTTGCAGACATCAACTAAATTAGTTCCGTGGTTTCCAATATGAAGCCAAATTAACACTAAGGAAGAATATCACATATTAGCTATAACAGTTTATCTGATAGAGTACTGCAAATAAAACGAACCACTGTCTTGTTAGAACCATTTGCATCATCACATTGGGGGGATTCAGATTCATTCTGGCAAATATCGGTTACTATCTGTGCATACTCATTTAGAGCTCTGCCTGAGGACTCCACTGCCTTCATGAGATAAGGCTTGAGCTTAGCAGTACAGTTGCTGATTACTTGCTCACCCAATGTCCAAGACATAGGTGAAATAGTCTGGGAAAATAAATAAAACCAGATTGACTAAGTTACACAGAAAAAGGACATGAAACCAAATACTAAATAAATAAAAGAAAGAAAAAGAAAAGAATACAAGAAATAGATATAATGCAAAGCATGTTACCTGATTTTCATTTCCTACACTATCCAACAGAGGTCTAAGAAGATCTGGGGAAATTTGTTCGCTTTCTTGTAAGATCATGGTCATTATTGATTCCATTGAATGAAATGCATTACAGGGATGGTTTGACCTTTAAATTGACAAAATATTAGAAATTAATAACTATTGAAATGAATAAAAACTTAAAAAGGTGGGAAAAGTAAAAAAGGAAAAGTTAATCAGCTTTTGTGTAGGTAACAAGCAATCTGCCTTTTCATTTACTAATACAAAACAACTTCCAATGTTTCATCTATGATCTACTAGTCATTGGCAAAAGGAAAATGCAAAGAAAAATCTGATTTCCTCAGCTACACCACTTCATGTTTGAATACGAATAACACAAAAGAATTCAAAGAAAATCGTTTTGTATGCTTCACCAAAATTGCAGAACTGTTTAAATTTTAATATGCTTCACCAAAATTGCAGAACTGATAAATTTTAACAATTTCAACACATCTCAAATATCCAATAAGAGGCTATGTTCATTTCTTAAATAAGTTATTAGAAGTAATGAAACATATAAAAGTTCAGAACAGGAAGAAACAGATAAAAGACATATTGTCAAGCTCTAACCTTATAAATCTCAAGAAATGCTGAAACATTTCAATAACCAGGTCATTACACTCAAGGTCCAGCATGACCAAGCATAATCTGACCTTATTGACATTATCAAGTATGGTAAGCGCTTTTTCATAGCCATGGCCAGATATGTGAGACAACTTCTCAAAAGATGCCACGGTGAGCTTGAAGATTTCCTGCCCACCAAGACATAAATTGATATATTCTAATTTGAACAAGAATAATTATGTTTACAAAAGATCATTAACATCATTTATGGTATACACTATACAGTATAGTTGAATAATTTATAAAAGAAAAACCCAATTTATTAAACTAAAATTGCTACCTTCATTTGCTCATCATCATAAGGGGCATCTGGCGCTGTGATTCTTGTAATCTCAGAGATGCAAGATATAACTAGAATCTTAACATCCTCATCTGTGTGCCTCAAAAGTTCATCTGAAATCAATGCCTTCATGGAAGGTACAAGTGATTCTTGAATTGGCTTAGTTGGTTCTTGACCCAGGGTTGACAATACAAGCTCCAATTTCTAAAAGTAAGAAAACCAAAAAGGCAGAGTTCAATCAAGCTTGGAAGGCCTGTTAACAATGTTGTTAAACTTTGTTCCAAAAATCATAAGAAAAACTGAAATACATGGGGATAACTCCCTATCTTGTTACTTGAGAACCTGATATTTCACTTGATCTTTTCCACTCAACTGATGGAATAAACAAAACTCGTTCTAAATATCCACATTTCAGTGCACAATTTGTGAGCACAGGTCAAATATCAAAATAAGATTTGTTTGCATTTCACCAACAAGCAATATAATATAACTCATGATCAAATTCAACAATGTAGCGAGTTCATTTTACTAATTGTTGCAACCATACAACAAATTCAAAAGGGCCTCGGTTATAACATCAAGGAGATAGAGAGCATTAAACTCCATAGGTCAAAAACTGCTCAGGTGTTCTTGAGTGGCTGAGAGAATCCTTTTTCATAACAGCACACAATCATTTTATCAAAGGGAAAAAACTTACAAGGATTTGGAGGATAGAAATGGAAATTTTAAACAAAAAAAGAGAAAACATAAGGAAATCTGTCCAATTCCTTTGCACGCCGATGGTGAGTAAAAGGGAGTTTATGGTTCTGGTATCTAGTTTGGAAGTGTGCTGCATTCACTGTTCAGTGCAAGGATTTTATAGGGGTTTGAAGGGAAGTCCTCGGACATTTTTCTTTGGTGAAGAGTATCCTACCATGCAATTGTGCTGCCCAAATGGAAGTGTGACCTCCCTTGAATATAGAGGCAGGTCAACAAAGTGTATGTGGCCTTGTTGATTACAGCCATGCAGTGCTGAAGGCTTCCCTAACCTCCCAAAGGAAAATTTCCCTTTTCTCAAGGCGATGATTCCTTGATGCAGCCTCCCTTCCTAGAAATCCACTTGATGTATAGTTCACTACTACAAGGGAAGGTTGGCTCCCTTCACAAGGCAGTGACTTTTGCCTTGCTCTTGCCAATGTATCCACCTCTTCATGGTGAAGTATTCTGGCATGGCATCTCAGATTTCTATCCGTAAAGGGAAAGTAACACCCCCCAATAATCAGTAATAACTAATAATCCTATTAAGCACCACAGTGCAAATGAAAAACTTGATCTTCAAGGAGGCTTTGGACTTCCAAATGGGATTCTAAATGGACATTGGACGGTCACTCTATTCAACAAATGATTCAGAAATTGTAAAAGGGACTTTAAGGAACCCACCCCATAAGACAAGTAAATAGTCACACAGACCCAAAGAGACTCGAAGTCAGAAAATTCAAGAAAAATGAAAACCTGAATGCGGCAGAAAAAATGGAAGTTGTGTTAGATCATGAGAGTAATCACAACAATAACTTTTAGAACACAGAATCTACAGAATCTCTTAGATAAATATCCAAAATTTGGGCGTCCAAATCCATTTGAAGTCAGAAATACCAAACATCAACATAAACAAATATCTACACCAAACACATGAAACTAAAGGCGGCAACAAAAGATCTGTTGAACAGTGATGGTCCAACTGCTAGAAATTCATGATCAATTTCAGAATACAGTGTAATTCATGGCACAAAAATTCAGCAGAGAGATAGAAATTCATGCATGTACAAAAGCAGATGAAAGATCATTACATGAAGCAGCTGCATAAGCTTGTGAAGTGAAGAGCCCTTGAGGAGCTTCCTCCCCAAATGTCTAAGTTTTTTTGCCACACTCCTCTCAGTCTCATCAGGAGAGGCCATTTTCAGGTCACAATGTTTGCACATTCACCAGAATGCACAATCAGGCCTTTATACCTTATAACCCTAAGCAAGTATCTCAGCAGTTGCTTTGTGAATTCAGGGGCTTGAGGGTTGTGTTGCACGTGCACATGCAAACACACACATATGATCACCTTCACAATCCACCAATGAGTTTATAGTTCCACCCATCATCAGTTTCTTTCAAGGTCCGCTTGAAAACTCCTCTACACTGTTCTAAGATTACTTTTGTTTTTTCCTTTGGTTACTTTAAAGAAAAAAAAAAAAGGATCCTTTAAAAGGGTCATTTCTTTTCTTCCTCATTGGCACTTTAAACCACCTGTTTTCAAGCATTGAGAACAGTGCTCATGAACTGAGTTTTGGTGTAATAACCTTGCTGCAATTACCATTATACCACTTCCTCATTAGACTGAAAGTTGAAATCTTTGCATTGAGAGCTTCTGTGTCACTGACACACACTCACATACCTGGTTTTGGTCAAAAATTCCACCAGCTATGCAACGGAGTCACTCTTGTATATGTTTGTATCCTTAAACCCAAAATTATATATTTTCATGTTGTTGCCTATAAAAATATTACAAGTAAAAAATTATTTGCTTTCGTTACAAATTATTTAGCGTATAATTTGTAGTTGTCATCAAACTATGATGTCAATGACTAAACATGATATGTTAGCGTGTATTAGTGACAAACAAGAGTTATAAATGCAAGAGTTCAATTGAAAAAAGTATATGCAGCCAGGGTATAGTAATTGACAAAAGAATATTGCTAAAGCAAAATATAATTCTATATAACTGGGTGTTTCTTTGCATGTGCAACATCATTTTAAGTATTTGAGCTTACCTTAAGGGTTTTGTACTATTTGGTCGCAAATTTTAGTGAATGTGCAACCTATCTGTCTAAAAAAAATAACCTCACCTTATGAGAATTGCTAAGAGTGTGACATGACAAAGAAGCTCACACATGTGTGAAGGAAGTTCCTCAAGCACTATTTCCTTTGTAAACTTCTGCAATTACTTCATGTAATGATCTTTCGTCTTTTTTTTTTTTTTTTTTTTTTCATGTGTGTATAGTTATCTCTGTTACATTTTTCTGCCATTTCCATTCTATCATCTGAATCGAGTACCAAGTTTTATCAGTTGGACTATCATAAATTTTCTGATTCGAATTTAAAAAATGATGAGTTGTGACGAGAAATAGGAGAATTTGATTTCAAGATTAAGAATTTTACAGACAATAGTGAGGAGAAGTAATTTTGTTTTAAAGCGTGATATTTTGACTTAAAAAACGATTATTTAAAGCAAATAAGATTAAGAGTTTTGCAACAATAAAAATATGAAAAATGATATAGCAATTATTGATTTTAGAGTAATTTATATATCTTCCATTTTGAGAGTAAAATAATGATTTTGAATCTCCAAACACAAAAATGAAGTTCACAATATAAAATAAATGTTGAGATTAGGGATTTCAAAAACTATTAAAACTTTACCAAAAAATTATAAAAAAATGCATTGTCCAAGAAAAAATTATAGGACATTAATCACTATCTTATCATCTTAGATAAATATAATAGATCTTTAAAGAAAAATTCTAAAGATTTGAGTTGTAGCTTAATAATGATATTTTATGATTCGCTCAAAAAATGTTGTACATACAACAACTATGACATAATGCTCCTATTGATATCAATCATAATCAAGCGGCTAGAAGTGAAATATATGTTCGAAGATCGATTTAGGTTTTTTTTTCTTTTATATAAGGCTTTAGAATATTATAAGGATAACTGCTTCTTGCTTTCTCATATTTTCTACTTACACACTTATGAATAGTATGACTTCATCATTGTTTTAGAAACTCTTTCATTGCCGCAAGAAAAGAAGTATCTTATCACGAATAATTTTTCAGTGTCATGCTAAAATATATTTAGAGATGTTTTGGAAAAGAATTTTCTATATATTTTTTAAATTGAAAATCAAAAAATATATTAATAGAAATATAACATTTGAGAATTTAAATGATTTGTTTTTATTTGTAATTATAATTTGAAAATAGAAAAAAAAAATCATCTCACATTAAATGTTAGAGGTGTGGATAGCATCCAATTTAAGATCAAAGAACCCTTAAAAGAAATTATCCTTTTAAATTTTTTACCAAAATTATAGCACTACTCCGCAATAGAATAAAAAAAAGTGTGAAAAGGCAAAATTAAAAAAAATGTTCAAAAGCCATTATAATTACATGAAAATGGACATGTTTCTATATTTAATTAGCCAATAAATGACCCTAAAATAAAAAGTAAAAGAAAGACTATAATTTGATTCATTTTTGGATGAAAAAAAAGATGGTACAAAATAAAGCCAACAAAAAAACTAAAATTACATTAACCACATAATAATGAAACAGAGAGTTCTTCTCACGTAAGAAGAATTTATAATTTATAATAATAATAATGACAAATTTAATTTAGCATAAGTACATAAATATCTTAAAAAAATAAATAAAACTTTTCCCGCCCAGCTTTAAAGAGAACAACGTATATATTAAACATAATTTCAATTACATTTTTTTTCGTTAATTAACTTATATCATATCTAAATAAATTGCATGTATGCGACACAAGGTATCCCATTATTGCCAAAATTAAGTACAGTCGTTATCTTACCCGCTAACTTACTCTTTAATAATTAATTTATTGCAAAGATGTAAAACATTTTAGTAATAGCAATGCTTCGCTGAAGAAAAAAGTAATAGCAACACAAGGATTGCAGCAAACTAAACAATCCAAACCAAAATAGATATAATCCTGCTACAAGGCAAAATTCATTCTCATCGAACAACCTCAAAATGAAATGTAGTGTGCACAAAATCTATTAATCATGCTACTCATTGAGATTTGACATGCTGCAGAACAACGTTATAGGCTTCATGTTCTTCACCGAAATCCTGCAAGAGGACAATACTTGAATAATGATAATGCAATTAAAACACTTTAAGCAAATCTTTTAATCCCTACACAGTTAATACCTTGACAACCACACAGGAGCAACCGGTGACCTTCCTAGCTTTTCCTTCGGAATCAATCTTGCATAACTGTATAGAGAAAGTACACCAGATTTAATACACAATGACATAAAATTAAACCGTTTTGAAGTTCAAATAAAATGAAATTAGCAATTTTACTATCAAGAACACTTACACCAGCCCATTCACCCAGAGTCTTTGCACTAGGAACAGTCAGGAGGCTAACATTGTGCTCTGCACAAAGGGCCTTGACAAGTTTAACATAGTCAGGCTGGTCACAGTCTTCTGCCAGAACACAGAGCTGTGCAGCATGCTTCTCAATCACTTTTGCAGCCTCATGAAGACCTCGTCCAAGACCACCATAAGCCAGAGATTTTCTCAGCACAAGTTGTAAGGCAGTCATGATATCCATGGGCTCACCTGGAATGGCAGCAGCTGGCTCAGCTGCGACAACACCCTCTTCACTGCAGGAGAAAAAATCACGGACCAAGCAACCATTAATAATTGAACAAATTAAAAACTATTTCCAAGAGAAACACGACTATGACACACTACCAGAATAAGGAGGAAAAATTTTATTAATACCCCATAATAGCATCACTTTCCATTCCATCTTAAATATGCTATTCTTAAAAATATGATAAACAGAGCAACACATGCGGGATTATGATAAGCTATTCTCAAGAGACGCTATCACAATGATGAAGGCAAGTTTTTTCTAAAGCCCCACCAAAGATACATGTTTAATACGTTCCTAAATGTATAATATATAACAATAGTTTGACTTTCTGGTTTTCAAATTCAATTATCTAATCAATGTATAAGCAAATTCAGAGCACAACGATTTCAAATAAAAAGGAACAACCAAAAGTTATAACTACATAAACACACCCCTATTAACACAGTAATATCCTATCTAACAAAATTTCCACTCAAATATACGTCTAAGAGGAAGCAAAGCCAATGATGATTACTGTAATACAATCACACACGAAAGCAAAATTAACATACCCTGACATTTTCCTTGTTGATAGATAAAAACAAAACGTCGTTCCTGCACAACAATAACAAAAGGAATCAGATCTCGGGAGCATGTACAATATTATTGCCAATTAAACGGCTCATATATTATTTTTTTCTATACTGTGCTATGAAGCAACATTGAGATAATTTTCTTTACGAAAGCCTTATACTTCTAATAATTTTTTAATATTGGTTTATTGGTTTATGAAGCAGGATTCAGATATTTTACTAATGCGTTGTAAGTGAAATATTTTAGGGTAAATTATCTGTTTGGTATAAGGAGTCAGATCTTAATCTATGAAACAACATTTATAAACAGTAGTCATTCTGCAATTACCAATGCCTTACCTGACAGAAAACCTAAAATCTTTCACCACAAACACAACAATTTTGAAACAAGAAAAACAGGATTTAGCAGGACTTGAAGTAGAGACAAATTATTTGAAGTGTACACTATACGGTAATGCTTAAACGCAGAATTAAACAGAGAGAGTAAGACGGAGAAACCTTGAAGTTGAAGATGCTTGCGCCGTAACCAGGAGTTGCTGAGAACGGAACCAGTGACTAAACCCTAGCAATTAACTCGTATCGACTTAGTTATTGAGTTGGGCCTCTTGGGAAAAATTGGGCTCAAACATGACTTCGTAAACATATTTCTGAGTGCTTCTTTCTTCCTGCACCTCCGTGATCTCGTCATGCACTTCCATACCCCTTTCAATTCCAGAATTAACCCTGACGAAAAGACAAAATCACCCTCGAATAAAAATTAAGACTTCGGAATTATAAAATCCGAAAGTCATTTGAAATTTATTTTGTCAGATTGATATGCATATTTGTCTCAAACTCTTGTTTTCAAGTACGAGTTGGGTAGAAATATTCAAAGCTGGATTACACAATGGTATAAGCTTCATGATGGAAGATTAGTGACCTAAATGAAAACAAATTTTTGAATGAAGATAACATAATGTGTTTGGAGAACTGTTAAAAAGTAAGAAATCATTTGGAAGAGCTTTTCATCAAAAACATGGGACCAAACACACTCTTATAATAGCTTATGTGGAACCAATATTCGAGGAGAAAAATCAAGCAGAGGAAAAAAAAAAGAAAAATTAAGAAGACGAAAGCTATGACTTTCGAGTTGTAAGATTAAAGGCATTTTTAACTTCCCCATCTTACAATTCAGTAGCAAGAATTTTCATATTTATATGGTGTAAAAGGAAAATATGGAGGTGTAGGAAGAAAACCCCATTCGTAGACCAAGATTAGAAAGATATTAGAAAAAAAAAAATAATGACAGTTGTTAGGCTATTTATTTTTACACTTTCATGTGCATCCATTCCCCATAGGGTAATTTAAAGACCAAACCACCCTCTTACTGCTGTATTATACTACCATTATCTATGTGTTATTGTTATGAATGGACTCATAAAAAATAGTATTTTATGCAATCTAAAAATTATTTATTATATAAAAAAATTAGTTGTATAATTTAAAAACACTTTTAAATTACGTAATCTATAAATTAAAACATGACTTTCAAATTATAGAATCTGAAAGACTCTTACATTATTCAAAATAAAATATTCTTTTCACGGAAAAAATTTCTTAGATTTCACAATTAAAAAGATAATCTAAAAGTAAAAAATAACTTACAAATTACACAATTCAAAAATTAAAAATAACATTTAAATCGTGTGAAAATTTTCATATTTACGGGAAAAATTTATAGAGGTGAAAAAAAAGACAAAAATTATATTTTAACCTAAAATTTATTAAAAAAATATTAAACAAAAGGTTTACTTATAAAATTAAAATTACAATTACTAAAATTTATAACTTCCTAAACTGTAATCAATATTAGCATGTGTGTTTTGTTCTTAACATTTATTTATCATATATATATTCAAATTTTGGTCTACGACCTAATCAACATTCAAATCTCTAAACCTAGTGGTAATTTTTGACAATCTTACTTTGTTTATATGTTGGAGTTATCTTACAATGGTCTTGTATTAATTAAGCATCATCAATCAAAACAAGTAAATATGATGAAATAATTAATTAATTACATCTTTGCATAAAATTTGACAATCCTACATACTTTAAAAGAATCATTTAATATAAAATTAAATTAGAAAATCATTCAAAATTTCATAATTTATTTAGGAAACAAAACAAGACTGAATCGTATTTAAACATTTTATAATCACTAGAAATATATTTAAGGCAAAGTGTGGGAAAAAGTGTAAAACCTTTGATGATGGATACAAAATTTGGTAGGATGTGATTAGCTGCCAGCTGTCTAACACTTTGTTTGTTTGGTGACGAGAAAGGTGTTGGAAGGCGAGGAATGAGAATTGTGTACACGTTTTAAACCATCCAAATAAGTTTTGTTTGGTTTCAAAAATATCTTATCGCAGGGTCAGAAGTTGAGCAACCGCTACAGTGTTTTAGCTGTAATTTGTAATAAAGTTTTATTTGGCTCTGGAAGATTTTGTTTCCACGAAACAAACAAACGGATTCTCCCAAACAAATATTAAAATGAGAGGAAAATAAAAGGAAGGAAAAGTGGGAGAAAAAGGAATCCAATGAGCCACTAATTTGTAACAAAATAATTTGATTTCCTCCTCTTTCGCCCACTTCTTCTTTTGCCCCCTTTTCATATCAAAACAAAAAAGAAAACCCTAGAACGGGAGAGATTTCATTTCCCCACAAATCTCTTCCTTCTCTATCCTCATTTCTCACTTCCCACTTTTCCCAACCGAGGTTCGAACAACAATTCCGCATTAATCAATTAAATATCTGTTTTTTTTTTCGTTTCAAATTTTGATTCCGTTTTGTGTAATTCTGAATGAAATTGAACAGATCCGTTGAATTGCGCGATAAAATCGTCGTCGTGGTTGCAAGGAATGCCGCTGATTTTACCCAAAAGCGATTCGATCCAGATTCGCGAGGTGTGGAACGATAACCTGGAAGAGGAATTCGCGTTGATTCGGGAAATCGTCGACGATTACCCGTACATCGCGATGGACACGGAGTTTCCGGGGATCGTGCTCCGACCGGTGGGGAATTTCAAGAACAGCTACGATTACCATTACCAAACCCTAAAGGACAACGTCGACATGCTCAAGCTCATCCAATTGGGCCTCACCTTTTCCGACGAGTACGGCAATCTTCCCACGTGCGCCTCCGCCGCCGACGGCACCGACGATTCCCCTTCGTGCTGCATCTGGCAATTCAATTTCCGGGAGTTCAACGTGAACGAGGACGTCTTCGCGAATGATTCAATTGAGCTTTTGCGCCAGAGCGGGATCGATTTCAAGAAGAACAACGAAGACGGCATCGATGCGCACCGTTTCGGGGAGCTTCTGATGTCGTCCGGGATCGTTTTGAATGACAACGTGCATTGGGTTACTTTCCATAGCGGTTACGATTTCGGGTACTTGTTGAAGCTCTTGACGTGTCAGAATTTGCCCGATACGCAGGGGGAGTTCTTCAATCTGATAAACATGTATTTCCCCACTGTATATGACATCAAGCACCTCATGAAGTTCTGCAACAGCCTTCACGGCGGTTTGAACAAGCTTGCAGAGTTGTTGGAGGTGGAGAGGGTTGGGATTTGCCACCAGGCTGGTTCCGATAGTTTGCTTACTTCATGTACGTTCAGGAAATTGAAGGACAATTTCTTTAGTGGCTCGTTGGAGAAGTATGCTGGTGTCTTGTATGGGTTAGGTGTTGAGAATGGACAGGGAGCCCATTGAGGACAGAAAAAAAAAACAAAAAATAAATAAAAAAAATGCAAAATTAGAAGAAAAAAAAAAAAACTTTAAACTTTGGTAGATCTCTCTTTGTTTGAGTTGCTGTATATCTGGTGAAATACCAATCTCTATTAATGTAAACCTTTGGCATTAAGTGTCTTTATTAATACTCTTCCTTACTACTTATTCCCCATTTGTGAACTCTGTTTTTGTGTTTCAAAACCAACTTGCATGTTTTAATCAGTGTTCAGGGTACAAGTTGGCCTACAATTTCCTGTCAAAAGCAAGCTAATAATGCAGAAGCAAACCTGAGTGTTGTGGGTTATTGCATGTCCGTTCCCATTGATGTCAAAGGAGACATGTGGTAAGGTTTGTTTCTGTGTTATGCGTGCTTTTGATTTGACTTTTCAGGCTAACAGCCATCCTGTATGCCAAGCCAAACACACAATTTTTAGCCAGTGAATTTGGTTTCTCCATGGCATGATTGTTGTCGTTTGAAGCACTGTGACCAGAATTTTTTTCATCCAGAAGGTTTGTATTTTTAGGAAAGGGATGTGATCAGGCAGTTGTTGAGAGCCACCAACTGGTTTTTGAACTATTTCTAGCCTAGAAAGTGTTTCCATTTCTTCGATTTTCTTGGTAGCTGAGCTCGTATAACATAACAGGAACTTCACTGTTTTGTTTATTTTTATTTCAATTGAGAGGAAACAATGTTGTTGCATTAATATACTTTCTACCATTTCATTTGTGTGTGTATATCAGACATAGAATGCCAACTGATAACTAGTTTGGAGGTAAAGACACAGTTTATATTAATTTTACATCATAGCTTAGCTAATGACTCACCCTTTGTAGGTTTAGGATTTTTGGGCCAAATGTAGTGGTTTAATCATTTGGAAGGAATTAATTCTTTCTTGGGAAGTTGTTTCACATAGGCCTTTTTTTTACTCTACATTTGTCACAATTCAACCCGATAACAAGCAGGCAGTTTATTGGGTTTGTAAGTGGATATTCATGTTTGTTCAGCTTGCAGAGTATTGGCAGAAAATCTCAAAGAGTGCTTTGAAGGGCACTATAATCATTTTGGAAGAAAACACGTTAAACTTGTTCTTCTGAGTAACAAGAGCTGGATATGAAGTGGGTAATTTTGACCAATTAGTGTTGTGGTTAACGTTTCTTTCTCAGTATGAGACAGTATGCGGTACTGTGTTTCGTTGATTTTAAGCATTGTCAAGAAGGGTTATCTCCATTTGTTCCTCTTATTTCTGCGTTAATCTGCTTTGTCTGTAGGATGTTAGTGTCAACACAATACTTGAAGATTCATGCAATGATGCACTTTTTCCTGATGCAGTCTTATTTTGTCGAAGAGGTTAAGATAATCCAACAAGATAGATTGGAGGAATCATATTTTTGATCAGAGAAAATGAGAATGGAGGCATGAACATGAGATGAGAATCATCCAGTTTTTGGACAACAGTTTCAATTTGCTAACTGCACCAAATGCTCCTGTTCCTGACTGCCTAACAGCTAGCTTAGAAAACCCTGCTCTAGTGATTCTTGTAAAAGTTGTCACATGGAATGTGATGGTTTTTTTAGTTTTGTAAACGTCATTGAAAATAAAAGAAAGTTTTATTACATTAGAAGTATGAAAAATGGATGAAAGTAGAAAATGTTATTTTTGAAAATAATTTTGTTTTGGCATGCAATTATTGTGAAATTAAGTTTATTAAACTTTGTTGATGACCTATTGAGACAGCCTGAACCTATATTGGGTTTTGATAACAGAAGTTAAGAGAGAAAATCACTAAGTAGAAGGAACATCTTTCATAAAGAGTTTGATGTATTGAATGAAGAGAAACAAACTCGAAAGAGAATATAAAATTTTAGACTGTCCATTAAAATATTTAGATTTTAGTTAGAAAATTTAGATCTTAATATTTAATTAGAAGCAGAATTGTCTAAAATGTCAGTTGAATTAAAACTTATACTGAATTGTTTTTTCTTAATTATTATTGAGTTTAACTAAAGTTTCTAATTCAAACACATGAAATAGTAGAGAAAACAAGATACTTTACAAACATTTCTATTTTAATTATCATGCTTTATGTTTTTAAGATGATATTTGTTCTATTCAATCCTAAAAAAAAAAAGTCATATTCCTTTCTAAGTTTTCCTTATTAATTTATTTATATCACATTTCTATCCCGTTGCTTTACCTAGACAAGGAAAAGGTTGAAGGGCAAATCTCTACATTTTTATTAAATTTTGAACATGTGTTTACATTTAGCTTTTAAAATGACCTTCATAGTTATAAAACTTAAAGATTATATTGGAATAAATTTATCTGAGAAAAATAAATAAAATAAATTTATTTGTAAATTAAAATTAACTTAGGTACAAGTTAACTTCTAAAAGTTTTCTTGTATAAATTTTTAATTTATATATAAACTAAATTTATCTCATGAAGATTTTTTTTATTTATTTTTTCTCTTAAATTAAAAAAAAAAACGTGTAAAGGTACTAACTTTCAAATAATTGTAAACATCTATTAATAGAGTAATAATGATAACCATTCCAGGAACTTGTTTAAGATTTTTAAAATGAGTTTAATGGTAAACTCAGTGATATGAATTAATTAGAATTTATGTTTTCTATAGTTTTTAAAGTAATTATTACGTTGGATGGTGTTATGAAAACATTGCAGATTGTAAGTTCATATCATATTTTCACCTTAAAAATATACCAACTTCCTAAAAAATAAATAAATCAAAGAAACATTTAAAATGAAAAGAATTTATACGAATTTATTAGAAGTGTTTAGTTTGGATGAATTTAAAGAAATTCGAAACACTAATACAAATTAATGAATCTCAATTAATTTAAATTCAAGTAAGCATCTCTTTCACGTTTGGAAACTTATATGACTAAAATCAAGCAATTGATTATTTTTTTCTCTACATATTATTCTCACTCAAGTGCACCGTTGTTATGGGGTAAGAGATTATTATCTAAACTAATTAATTCGAATATATTTTTTTATGTTTATTTTTACATATGTATATGTGTAATATGAATGACATAATAGATTCTAGTGTGACTACTGTACACTAAAAACAAAAACAAGTGCAAGTGAAAAGGATATTTATATAAACCAATCATCTCAGCTTTTTTCTCCGTAATTTTAAAAAAATATTAAACCTATTGAATTAAATCAAATGTTGTTGAAAAGCCAAACCCTGACAAGGTAATTAATTTAAATTACATTATTTTTCTGAAAACGATAAAAATATTTGTGGACTCCTTTAGTATGCACATTGTAGTTTTAAAAATTATAAATAGTCTAAGCAACTTTGTTAGCTTGGTAATTTGTTTATAGTAAAAGCTTACCTCTTATTTACGCCATATAATAGATGATATAATAGTATTTTAAAATTTGGATCAGCCAAATTAAACCAAGGTATAAAATTATGATTATTATGCCCATGTTCTCATATCATAAGTATATGACTTGTGTTTATATTGGCAAATCGGTGAAGTAGGACCACAAAATAATTGTCAATTTTAAGAAATATTAGTTTCCTATTTGCGGAATAATTGGGATTGTTGTTATCTTATATTCAAATTACAAACGGAATGGTTGAAATAACTTTATGTGCTTTATGAACATTTATCTTCGATTGAAATTAACAATACGAACAATTTTTGCTACTCATTGTTTGAAAAGTATCAAGCTAAGACCACGGGGTAAAAAATTTAACTTCACATGTAAATGATGAGTCAACCTCTTATATTTTGCAAACAGTAATGTATGCACAAAACTGATTAAAACATAATACCAATAATAATAATAATAATAACAATAATAATAATAAAATACAAAACAAAAATGCAAGCCAAAATGCCTTCTTTCTGACTATTCGTGTTTGATGAAATTTATTCAAAAAAAAAAAAAAAAAACAATGATTTAATTTCTCTTAATTATTAAAAAAACAAGATTCATAGTTAGAAAGATAGACTAAAACTACGCATTTATTTTAGAAAAACGTTTTGTGTATATTTGATTAATCGGCAAGGCATAAAATCAGCGGACACATCATAAAATTGATTCATAGTTTTAGTATTTGAGGAAACTTTGTCAGATTACAGATGTCCAAATCCATTAGTGATGAAAAGTTATCATATTTAACGGTTATGCCCAGAAGCTTGCTTCAAATCCGTGCTACTTCTCATCTACCCGTTGATATATCTGCATTTGTACTCCCTGCAAAGACTCAAGATACAAAATTCATTCAAATTTTAGATATACTAATAACTAAACTGAAACATGCACATACCAGAATTTCTTCTAACTGGTTTTTCAGAAAACTGGTATACTTAATTCTTAGCAATCATCACCATTTCATTTTCTAGTTCTAAAATTATTCACAATAAAAAGTGATGTTAAAAATAGACAACTTCTAGAAAAGCTAAAACCTACAGTGATTGAATATAAAACAAACTAAAACTCATTTATGTAACAATCAGTCACTCCATAGATCATTCACATACAAATTATTTATTCAGTAAGACCATCAGAGGAATATAATTTGTGTTCATTAATCAGCCACACAAAATGCTCAACAAACTTCAACTGAGTCTCAAACACTAACCTTTTGGCTATCCTCTCTTGCGCTTAGGTGGCTTGATTCGCTCCACAATGTAAGAGATAACTTCTTTCAGCGTAGCCTTTCTGTTTTCCTTGAAGTTCCATAGCTCCACAACAGTATACCCGCCACTTGCATTGTATTCATTTATTTCTGTTAAGGCGGTTACAACAGCTGAATATATCTCATTTCCCCATTCCTGCTTGAGGCTTCGTAACTTGACATCATTCTCATCTATAACATTCTGCACAAATGCATCCTCGTTATGTTTTCAGTATTATACTACTCTGTTGTAGAAGTATTAACGATACAAGAAAGATCAGGAGCTAAAAGAGTATTTCCACAACAGATTATCCAGGACTTTCTCACGTATGCCAAGCCAAGTCCAAAATTTAAACAATTATATACTGAATTAATTACTAGCAATTAAAAACATTTTCTTGGGACAAGAAAGCATATAAAGCAAATTTCTTCAATGTGTGAACAGAAAATTACGAGTACTACATCAGCTAACCAATTGAGGTAGAACCTCATTATGAACACAACATGTCAAGGTGGTGCATACCTCAGGTTTATCATCAACCATTGTCACTTTAAATGGATGCCAAGCAGAATTCTTCACGTTTTCCTGCCACAAAGAGCAAAGCTCAACAGCTTTGGTCCCAGCTTCTTCATGAGAAAATCTTTCCTTGCATTTAGTCACAAAAACATTATGATCAAGCTCTCCCATTCTCTTGAGCCCAATACGAGTTCTGGGACCATTAAGCATATCCTCTAACCCCTAAAACATTAGAAGCAAAATAAACATTTAGTCTCTCTCCAATCTACTCAAGATTCAACAACAGAATATCAAAATTCTTATTTCCAACAAATGGTGAAGAGAATATTCTCACACATGTTCACAGCTTAGCATGACAAGACACAGGAACAGAAGCAGTTGCTAGTTATAGTGGTTGTATTCAAGAATCAATGAAGAAAAATGTTAAAGCCCGCAACTAAGTGAAAGATATAAATTGAAATTTGTTAACGTACACCCACTTGGTTTTTAGAAGTAGGTTAGCAAGTTATAACCATGATTTTCTTTAAATAAACCTGAGGTGTAGGCTGCTAACGTACTCTTTGTAAAAGATAGGTAGGTAGGTATATGTATATATGCGTTATATGGGATTTGCTGACACATATCTACTATTTAGTGGTGTTTTAGCAAAGACATAACTACAGTTTTCTTAAACTACATCAAGGGTAAAATACTCCTTTTGAAAAAAAAAAACAAAAAAAGTGAACATATGTTAGCAAGAAGTACGTTAGCAGCTTACATCTTAGGTGTATTTAAAAAAATCATGGTTATAATCTGCTAATGTATACCTCCTTATTTTCTTTGAGAGTTCAGCTTCAGCAAGATATAACTAGTATTTTCTTAAATTGCAAACCAAGTTATAGCTAGCTAAAATACTCCTAAAAAAAGGCTGTGTATATTAGTAAATCTCCACATATAGGGTGAGGCAGAGAGACTTTTATCCGAGAGAAAGTAAATGGATCATACTTTTATTAATTCTTTGCGAGCTTCCTGCAATTCATCATTACTCTGGCGCTCTTTCACAATGAGGGTTTGATTCATGCTCTCCACACATTCCAAATTCTCTATTTTTTCCTGCAATTCATCATTCATTTCTTTTATTTTCTTCTGAACAGCTGTATCATCTTCATCTCCAAGATGCTTCATAACTTGCAATTTCCCTCTTAGCTCTTCAATTTCCATTTCCAACTTCTGTTTGGCATCAAGCTGTTTTTCCAGCAGAAGTATCTTCTTATAGGCCTCCTCTTTCTCTCTCTGAAAAATTTGAAATTGACAACAATAGCACACGTTCACATGCATAAGAATTAAGTGATAAATAACAAACTTTTCATAACCTAGACACTAAATAGTAAATAGTCGACAGACCTTCTGCTCTTCAACAAGCCTTAAGACATTTTCATCCGCTATCTTCTGTTCTTTTGAAGCCAGCAGCAGTGATTCATTCCTCAAATCTTTCTAGAAAGACAAAGAGATGCAAAGTAAGTATTTCTGAATAAAGCAATTTTTTAAAATAATGACTTATTTACGAAGAAAATAGGATTTTGTGATTAAAATGAGCAGAAAATTGCTTATTATAAAATAAGAATATTACAAAGACATAAAAAAAATGAAATCTACTTATTTACTAAAAAAACACTTTTTTAAAGTAAAAATAAGCACAAACAAACTCATCCTACATAAGAATCCTGTAAAAGCACATCAATGTTTTCAAAGCCTATAAGTAGGGCTATTCCCAGTTTATTTTAGAGAAAAAACTAAACTAGGTAATTCTACAAAACTGAACTAAACTAGTTCATTTTAATAGTGAATTGAACTACACTATTGACAGGTTTAGTTAACTATTTCTACATGAAAAAACTAAACTGAGCTACTATAGTTATTGAATTTTATAATTATTAAATTATATTTATTTAACTAAAACTAATCTAAAAATTAATATTTCAATAAACATATAATTTTTCCTAACAAAATAGGAGCCGGAAAAAGGACAAAAAAAAAGTTTAAAGAGTAATGAAGATAAGAATTTGCATCAGTAGCCTACTAGAAACTAACGAGTTGAACTAAATTAAATTGTATAAAAACAGAACTAAACTAGAAAAGTAGTTTGTACAAACTAACCAATTAAAAAATAGTTCAAGCAAGTTGAACTGAACTAGAACCATCCTTTAGTTCGGTTGACTACGTTAAATGTTTTTTTTAACTAAACTATTTTTCTTCAGAAACTCAAGTAATTTAATCATCTGAACTACAGTCTTATTACACACTGAAAAGGAGTCAGATAGAACTTATCATTCTATTTCTTTCAACTAAAATTCATAAATATTGTATGCACAACTAAAACAAATATCAAAGACTTACTATGGAAGGAAAGAAACCATTAATGATAGGTAAACTTTTGACAATAAGAGCATAAAAGGTGAAGTCATTCCTTTGAAAGTGCAATGTAGTTTATTAGTCTATTGAGATGCATTTATTAATATTGAAAGAATTTTTAACAAACGAATTTTACAACTTATATTTAATTTTATTGATAAAAAATCATATTTGAAAACTCATCTAAACTAAAAGGTGACATTAAGTGCTGGTAGTGAATGATTTTGTAAATATTATTTCAACTCTCATAATTGTGTTAGTACTGCATTGAACCATTATTTAAGTAAGTAGTTTAGCTTTTACAAATTGAAATAAAAAATAGTTTATTTTAGTTTTAATAGAAATAGTTCAGTTTCTCATAGTTTAGTTCAGTTCAATAACCATGTTTTGGTTTAGTTTAGTTTAGTTTCTCAACACCGCTACCTTTAAGTACATTAAGCATGAAATGATAGAAGCTATAAATGTTTTCAAGTGCTGTTAATGAAATGAACTATGTGCTGCATTTTTTCCTCCAATATATATGCTGCATCTTTAATAACATATGAACATACTAATCCCTTTTATGAATAATGTTTATGAATTCATATTTTCTCACAATGAATGGGAGCAATAAATTTTGCAATAATGACTTTAGGTTCCAATCTAAAGGGATAATCAACATAAATTACTGGTGCCAAGTCAGTAGCAACCAATAATATACATTTACAGGAGAGAATGTATAATATACATTACCTTCTTCTTGTCCTCCGCAAGTTTCTGTCTCTCTTGATCAGTTAGTACCTCTCGCTTGTTTAGATCTCTACTCCAAGCATCAAGCTTCCGCCTTTTCTCATCCAATTCACTACTCAATTTTTCTTGCTCATCTAAGATCCGCCGGACCTCGTTACGTGCTCTACGCTGCATATTCCTTGATTCTGGCAACGAAATGAAACAATTATGTAGTATTATCATGTTATTGGTTTTCTTCTGCATTTATAATTGCGCTAAAATGTATCTCATTATAGTAAAGATATATACTATACATTATATAGCCACATTAGGAAAACGTGGATTATACATGCAAGAAGGTAAAGCAGAAGCTACAAATCAAAAGCATACAAACCTTCTTCAAAAGCATTATGAAGCTTATCTTTCTCCTCAAGCATCCTACTCAAGGACATAGTCTTCTCATTAAACTTAGACTGCATTTTGTCAAGGTTTTCATTTGTTATCTCGATTTCTTTAGTGAGGTTTGTCACAATACTATTTCTGTTTTCACATGCTTCTTGAACAATATCTGAAACTGTCCTCAATGTTCCTTTGTTGCGGAGGTATTCCCCTATTGGCCCTCCACAATTATAATCATCCTCCCGCGCAACCCATCCATAAATATTTGAGTCAGCTTCTAACTTCCTTGAGCTCCAATCCTTTTTCCCATGACGTGCTGTTTCAAAAGACTTCTCAAATTCACTTGCATTTATGAAACCATTCCAGTCTTTATTGAACTCTATTACAGCTTCAGCTGTCATGTCACCATCTTTCATGAATATATGGAAATCATTTGGTCTGAATTGAGCAAATTCCTTCAACCAGTATCTAGAATCAATGGATTTACCCTTTATGTTAACAATTATGCCTGTCCAGGGCCAAACATAATAAATATCTTCTTGCTGTGAAGGTTGATTAACAGCTTGGGGTAAAGTTGGGTTCTGGATCGGCTCTGCTTCATTGGCTAGATCAGTCTCCAAATACTTTGCTAGAGCAAGGTGATTTGCCTTTTGTTTTGCACTTCTGTTAGCAGAACCTTTACCAACTCCAGATGCATGTTGCAATAAATCCTTATACTTGTAGTCTTGTTTTTTCTTCCCAGCACAGTAAGGGCATCTAAGAGTTCCATTCAAATTTTTAACCTTGTATTTTCCAGCCCTTAACAGTTCATATGGTTTCTCTGAGTAGTCATAAATCTCAGATTCACTTATATCTGAATCTTCTTCAGAGCTGTAATCCATAGAAGTTCTGCATACAAATGTCAAAAATCAGTTCAGAAAAAAGGACAGCGTACAATTTGAGGGAGAAAATTTTTAGAAAGCATCAAAGCTAAAACTTGCATAAAAAAGCTTTGGCAATGTTCATTAATAATTTCCACAACAAAAATTAGATAACAGAAGAAACAATATTACTGAGAAACAAGCAAACAATGGTCTGCCTTGAGAAGCGATCACATGCATAAAAGAACTACAACCAAAGACTCCAAAATCTCTGTTTTCTAGAATACTTGTTTCAGAAATAATTCTCATAAATAGTTTATAAGATAAAAAATTGAAAAGAGAATCAAACACGTGGTGTTCCAGTCTCAGAAGTGATAACCATACAGATTTGTGATTAACTGAAGACATACTTCATGCATTGCAACGATTGTACTCTGATTATCCTATTTCATCTGAATATCAGGTACCAATAAGTTAATCAGACGTTTATCAAGTTACTAACATTTTACTTGAAATATCACAAACCATAGTTACCAAAATCGGATTCCGAACGGGATTAGGTTTAGGATTCTCTTAATACATGCAACAAAAAACCCGAAAAAAACGAAAACAAACACGACATTGATAGATTATACATAGAACTTTATCATCTCTAGCACAATCAAAGCTCAACCGTGTAATCAGTTGAGGGAAGAACAGTTTCATTTCACAAACAAAATTGGTAGAGAGAAAGAACTTGAACTTACAGTGAGGAGAGTGAAACCACGGGCACAGTAAAACGTGAGAGTAGAAGAAAGTAAGAAAAAAATAGATAACCCTAATAGAAACAATGAGGAGGGGCGGTAACACCGCCCAAAAATTAACTGGATGTGAGAAATTATCATGTGTGTTGGTGCTGCATAGGTTCCATGAAGACCCATCGTTTGGAGTCAATGATGAGTCAACGTGGAGACGCAGTACTAATCTTACGCCAGTAATTGGTTTGATGATGATTTAAAGAGGAGGGAGTTGTGGATGCGGCTGTATGTGATTATTAAGGTTCTTCTTGGGGACTGAACACGTCAGAGTGGATACTGCAAGCGTCAGCGAAAGTAAAAAATCCGTGACTATGGATATGAATGGAGCATTTGGGCTTACGACAGACTGACCCGAGCCCGTGACTGATTTATATTAATAATAAAAAACTGTAAATAATTAATTTAATATTATATGTGTTGTTAACTTAATTTTCATGTTAAATTGAATATTTTAACCTCTTGAGTTTTATTTTATTTTCTAATCTTTTTCTATTTTTATAATAATTGGTACAATTTTTTATTGTTAAATATTATATTTTGACTTTTATGTATTGATGTATGTTGAAGAATATTTGTTTGATCTGAGTTGGTTAACATTATTTTATATTGTATTGTAATGTTTTGATTTTTTTGCATTTTTTAAACCTTTTTTAAACACAAAATGTTTTGTTTTGTTGATGGTTTCCTGTAAGTTTTAGTTGTTGCTGTTGTTTTTGAGTTATTTGCTGATGGTTTTCTGTAAGTTTTAATTGTTACTGTTGTTTTTAAGTTGGGCTTGGGATTAGACTTATATGACTAAGATTTTACAGTTGTATACTCCTTTGTTTTTATTTTACACTTTGTACATTTTTGTACATAGGTACATTATCCGTTTTAATCTATATTTTTAAAAATAACATATAAATAACAATTATTTTTAATATATAGTGATTAAACTATTTACTAACTTGTTATATAAAAATTAATTAATTTTAATTTCTTTTAAATTTTTGGTATCTCAAGCAATTTTTATTAGTTTAAATATGTTTTTGATTTTCTATAAAGATGAGTTCATGTGCTTTTAATCTTTGTAAAAAATATGTTGTAGTTATACATTTTTAATATTCTATATTGAGTTTAACACTACAATATATATATATATAGTTAAGATGACAAAAGAATTTTAAATTAAGATAATTAAATTTTTAAGTATGTAATTTTGATTAAGTAACGTGGTTTTCTTGTATTAAAGATCATCACATATTAGACAAATTTATAGTATATAAGTGAAGAGATAGCTTATTTTGCAACTTGATTTTATGAGAATGAATATGACTTAAATTCATATCCTGATATATGGTATTAAAATCTATTTTAATTATATTTGTTGGGTCTACGATATCATTCCATATTGGATCATTATTAAATTACTTACAAAATATCTAGTTGCATGGGATAAACATATATCTTTGTGGGAGTTCTGCATTTTGCACCTCCATAAATTCGTGAGGGTTATAGAGTTCTTACAATAATCATCAGCTAATCATTTTGACCGATTGTATCTATACTAGTTTGAGTACAAGCAGATGATTCATCGGTGTCCCTCACTTTTTGAAGGAGGTATAGTTGTTCATGATCAATGTTTATATTTTACCGACCATCTTGTTATCAGCACGACTCTGTCTTCATATTCATAAGTTCATATTCATAAGCATGTGCACTCGAATAAATATATGGGTTCAAAGTGTCACATCCTTATATACTTCATTGAGCGAAGGAAGATCGATAGTATGTATCCTGTCACATTGTCAACATTATCAACTATATAGTTTATATATGATAAATAGATACAAATGTCATCACAGAAACATGGATGAACTATTTCCATTTTATATTATCATAATTAAAGAGATAACTGACGTTCTATAGTATATGATTACTGACATTCTATAATATAAGATAAAGTGTGGATATGTGATAGAAGATTGTAAATAAAGAGGTCGTTTATGTCATATCTCCACATAATATAAGAATATATTTATACGTCCTAGATAGTTTTAAATCCCTGTATCAAAATACTTAAAAATGCTACATCAATTAAACATTATATCAATCTCAATCTTATGTGAATAATTTTGACTTATATTCACTGTTTTTATATTATATTTAATATATTAGGTGTAGAAAGACAACTATTTTCTCTCTTTCCACTCTTATTTTTCCACAAGACTAATTTATGTTATATTTAGTTTAAAAAAGTTAATTAGGTGTAGAAAGAAACAAGGAGTGTCTCTCTTTCCACTCTTATTTTTCCACAAGGCCAAGTGCGATTTGATGTTTTACTTAACCAATACCATTCAAAAATTAAGAATCTCTCATTTCTAGATTGATTGACTCTTGTACAGTAAGACCACATTAAGCATATTGTAAACTTTTAGTTCGATATCATCTTCAAAAATAAACAAGAAGGAGGTTTTCTTCCTCCATGTTTCTTTTTGTTGTTTTTTTCTTTCTGTGATAAAGGTACTTTAATATATAGGTATTTTATTTCAAGAAATTAACCCTTTTAAGACATATAGCTTAAATTTGGTAAATGAAATATTTATTATCCCAGCCATCCATAGACTAAAGACTAGTTTATAGAAAAATGCAGAAAAAAAAAAACTTGTTTTTATTCTTTTCCCTGCTAACTATTGAATGCTCTACATCAACAGTATCTCCAACCACATGCATTATGCAGAAAGTCATGTGTTTAATTAGTAACTAAAGATACCATATACGATACAGACAAAAAACATTGTTCAGAGTTTCAATTCATTTCTGATGATTGCTGAGACAAATGCATCTGTGACAGTGCAGGAAGGCGCCGTGAAAACGAATGGCCAAGAAGAAATGGCCATGGGAATAGAAAATAGAGAAATAGCTAAGGCACATTCAATGGCACATATAGAAACAAATGGTTGATGTCTGACGTTTAGGGTCTCTTTGCCAAGTCCCATACAGAAAGTGCTCTGAATTAATCCTACCATCCACAGCTACCTGGCATTTTCCTTTGTACCTGTCTACCACAGTTTCAACCACTCATGTCTTTTCCCTTCCTTTCCATTTGGATTCTCTAGTCAACTACACTCCCCCTATATAACACGTACCTCACACTCTCTTCATCTTCACACCTCAATCTAAAGACAAAACTAACTCAAATCTCGAGGGTATCTTTCTCTCCCTCTCTCTCACTGTTATGCCATTAGTTTTTTATTGTCTTATCTACCTACCCTTTACTTTGTTTCAGTTACTTACTTCTCAGAGTGAGGAAATGGATAGCGAGGAAGTTCCATCTGCACCTTCCACACCAGCAACACCAGGGACTCCGGGGGCCCCTCTTTTTGGCGGTCACAGGTTTGAGAAACCTAACCTTGTTAGGAAATCGTCCTTTCTCAGAAGCTGCAAATGCTTCAGCACTGTTGAAGAATGGACCTTGGAAGATGGAGCCATGCCTAGAGTCTCTTGCTCTTTACCAGCCCCTCAAATCCCTCTCGCAAAAAAGGTACATAACATAACAACATCAAAATTGCACTCAGCTAAGTTCTTTTTTTTTTTATAGAAAAGCTGGTGAAATGAGGACCCTTTTTCCTTGTATGTTAATTTAACGTTGTTGGGTTGATGCCAAACTAAACCAGGTTGGAGCTGAGTTTATTGGCACGTTCATTCTCATGTTTGCTGCCATAGGCACTGCTATTGTGAACCAAAAGACTCATGGCTCAGAGACTCTAGTTGGATGTGCTGCAGCAAATGGACTTGCTGTCATGATCATCATTTTCTCCACTGGTCACATCTCTGGGGCTCATCTCAACCCCGCTGTCACCATTTCCTTCGCTGCATTAAAGCACTTTCCTTGGAAGAATGTAACTAAAAATTAAACCTTAATCACCCTTTATCTTTTTGAACATATCAAACAAGAGTATATAAACATTGGTGGTGTTTGGTTTGTGCTTTATATTAATTTTTTCTTTTTAGTGGTGTTTGGTGCTGTCCTTGTATCAGAAAATACTGCATATAAAATTCTGCAGTTCATTAAAAGACAGCATGAAACTGCAAGTGTTGTATTTGTTTCTTTTCTTGCTCTGATCTTCATTATCAATTGCAGGTGCCAGTATATATTGGTACACAAATTTTGGCATCAGTAAGTGCTGCATTTGCTCTGAAAGCGGTTTTTCATCCCTTCATGAGCGGTGGAGTGACGGTCCCTTCAGTAGGATATGGGCAAGCTTTCGCCACAGAGTTCATTGTCAGCTTTATTCTCATGTTCGTTGTCACTGCAGTGGCCACCGACACAAGAGCTGTGAGTATCTTATTCTATTAACCACTTAGTCTGATAAGTAACTAAACCGAATCAGTTGAAGAAGTATATGAAAACGATGTTTTGAGATCGACAAACCTTAATCAGTTACGTGAAATTGAAGAGAATAGGTAGGATATAAGTGATAAACTCCCAAAATCGTTTGTCTGTTTCTCTAATTTTATATGTTTTTGTGTGTTTAATATTTGGATGTGTCTGTCAGATCTGAGGTTTGGTTTTGTTTTAGTAATTATAAATGCACGTTTTCAATCTTAGAAGTGACAAAAGTCAACGAAAATATTGTATATAATGGCAACAATTTCACGTTGTCTCCCCCAGCAAGATCCATGAAACTCATGAAACTCGTGCATGTACCATAAAACGAAACTGAACATCTCGATACTGTCACAAGAGGAATATAACTTCTTTTTTTCCTCTTGTCTTTATCTCTTTCTTTTAAAGAAAACTTATTGTATAAAATTGAACAGAAAAACAAATATTTTTCTCACAATTGCATGCATATATAGCATGACCATTTTCTTTCGCAGTCTCGAGTGAATTTGTGTGTATATTTTTTGCAGTTTCAAGTTTCTACCAGTTGCCAATAAATACTATTTTTTTTTTTGGGAATACCATTAAATGATTTAGGTGCTCTATGTTGGTGCAAAAGACTTAAGCAAAGTTAATCATAACCTTTAAATATATATATATATATATATATATATATATATATCATTTTCCACTTTATATTACAACATCAATATAGTTGAAAAATTAATCTTTTAAACATTCACCTATATATAGTTGAAAGGACTGGTTCTGAAATTAAAAAATAAATTAATCCTTTCATTAATAAAGTGACTAAAAACTAATTAAACAAAAAGAAGAATAAAAAATATTATCGATTAATAAAACCCTTAATATTTGAAGCCAAATGTGTTAATTTGTAAATCATGAACATGGGATTAGAAGGGGCAAACACAATATTTGATTCATATTCTTGCCAACAATACACATATTTACAACAAATAGCTAAGTTTCCACTTCCATAGTTGAGCCAAACGTTGTGTCAATGCTGTAAAAAGAAATAGAGCCAAACTCCAAAGAGGGTTTTTTTTAGGTAAATTCTGTTATCTTGGTTCCTCTTAAACCTAATTCCAAAAAAAACAGTGACTGCCATATATAGTAACAAAACATGAGATATTAATAGAAAATAAATATATGATCAGTTTTTGTCGTTTTCTACCACTTACACGTCAAAACATCAATACTTACATTTTGTAGTGAGATATATACTATGTTTAACAACAGTAGGGATTCAGAATCTTGCTAGTTACACCGATAGAAAAAAAAAGCATAATTAGTATTCACCAACACAAGTGTAACACATAAACATATATATATATCAGTAGGTATAATATAACTGATATATCTTCTGATGTGTTAATGTTATGGTGCAGGTGGGAGAGCTTGCAGGAATCGCAGTGGGAGCCACAGTGATGCTCAACATACTTATAGCCGGGTATATATATGTCCCAACTTATTGTTCAAATACACTACTACTTAGTTTCTGCATAAAAGAAAAGAAAATAAAAAACATAGTAAGAAGCACATGGGTCACTAGGAACACCAATACTTTCATATTACGCAGATTAATATACTAATAATATATATAACATATACAAATATCAAGTACGTGTTCCAATGGTTTTAATTATTCTTGGCATAATCCAATCTTTTCAAAGTGTAGCAATAGCACAAGTTGGGGTTGTGAGAAGGTTGAAGCCAAATAGAATCTGTTCGGTGTTTAATTTTATTTTGAGTTTCTTAAAACCCAATTGAGAAGAGAATCAAACATGTGATATTTTTTCGAAAACATGGTCCCCTTTGAAATGAAATAGAGAATTAAGGTAAGTAGAGATAAGAAGGAATGGAATAGTGTGCGTGAGTGTGAAAAAAGAGGAAAAAAATATTCGTTTGGTTAATTAGTATTATTCATGTATAATTATGGTGACTAATTAAAGGCCAGCAACTGGAAGTTCAATGAACCCTGTTAGAACATTGGGTCCAGCCATTGCTGCAAACAACTACAAGGGCATATGGGTGTATCTCTTTGCTCCCATTTTTGGAACTCTTTGTGGGGCAGGTGCCTACACTGTGGTGAAGCTGCCCGAGGAAGAGGCAACAAAGCCACCTAATTCATCACCTTCTGCTATTGTTGGAAGCTTCAGAAGGTGATTAGTCATATTCATGCAGAATATTATAAATATTGGAGGGAAGCATGCAGAATTCAGCACTGTTTGGTCCATGTTCTTATATTAGATTAGATAAATATATGGATCTATATATGTTCAGATGCATCACTGTGTTGTGTTCTGTAAAATTAATATCTCAGAAAAAAACAAATCAGTGTTGATTTGTACATGCACGTACCATGCATATGCTGTTGTTGCTTTAACAAATACAATATTATTTTCTCATGCCACCACTTTTCTCTTCTTACACGAATCATTTCCAAAACTAAGTGCAAAATATCAAACTCCAATAAGATACTAAATGAGCACAAAGAAAACCATCGAATAAGCTGTCATTTTGTCCACGTTTCTTCTAACAATGCTGTTGAAAAAATTTGTCAAAATATAAAAATACAATGACAAACCAAATTAATGATATAAATTTTTCTGTCATTTATTTGTATTCATAGAGTTTGATGGTAGAGTTGTGTATTTTCCTTTTGTGTTATTTAGTTTATCAGAACCGGTTACAAGAAAATATATTTATTGTTTACATTCTTCAATACACCATCATGTGCGAGTGTTTTCACAAAATAATATATATTTTTAAAATATACATTTGGACATTATATATAACCAGAAAACTAATTGATCATGCTCAAATCAATCCGTTCATAAACAATATAATAACTTGATTTAAATTTATGAAAATTGAAAACAATCGTAATCATACAGCAACCCATAATTTATTTTTTTAAAATGTAAACCGATCCTCATCATAAAAAATAATTAGTTTAAATTATCGTTCCTCTAAACATGATCTAAGTCAACCCATAATCACCCCTCGGAAAATATTTTAAGTTGAATTAAAATTCGAACATGTCAAAGTTTATCAACTAAATGTTCAACACTAACCAATTATTTTTATTTGATATGTTTTTAATATATCATCACTTGAGCATAACTAATTCATTAAATTAAAATTTAAAAATATTTTCAACATTCACTTAACTAATTTCATAATAAAATCTTGTCCGTATTAGTAATTTTCTTTTTTATTTAGTGACAATTTTTTTATGCAGTAAAATATGTCTTTAAAATGAACAACTAATTAGTTTTTCTTAAAAAAATCATTTTTTAATTATGCTTTAGTAATAATTATCCAACAAATGCAACACCAAGTCAAATCAACTTGTTGATAAATTGAGTTAGAGAACACATCTGTCATAAGAGACCATGTATTTCCAAAACCATTCCATTCATAGATATTGAACTACATGATGTGTTGTTTTGGTAGTAAAGGAGAAGATAAAAACGAAAATTAATTTTGTGTGTTTAGTAAGAGAGAAGAGAAAAAAACAATTTATGAAATCACTACATTCCTATTTTTTTTTCAATAATCTCTCTTTTTAATTTCTATTAAAACACAAATTTAAAAGCACTTTCAATATTTATTTGTTAATTTTATCTAATCAAACAATTAAAAAATTTATTTTATTTCTTACCTATTTTTATGTTTTAAACTTTGTTCTATTTTTTTTCTCTCAAAACCAAACAACATAAACCAAAACCAACCCCAAATTACATTACAAAAAAGATGAAAATTAGAATGTTGGAGAGGCTAATTGAATTGACTTAAAAATTTAAATCTAATTCAACTCATTGTAAATTATAAATTTTTAGACTGACCTACAAAATTAAAAATAAAATATAAATTAACTACAATCTAACTAAAATAAATATTTTAAAATAGTGCCATAAACATAATAATATTATATTATTAACACATCTTAACACATTTTTAGAATACCCAAGACGCAATATGCAAGTTGAAGTATTTAAGGACTTCACCTAATTTATCTTTTCTGGGGGCCTAAGTAGTTTTTTTTTTTAAATAATAATAAAAGACATTTTATAAGACATAGTTATAGAAAGAAAAACTGAGCTATATTTTATAAGATATTTATTTAATTTCTATAAAGTATTAGATTTTTTTTTTTGGTTATTATAAATATAAACTCAGGAGACGATTTTGGAAGTTATTATTAATGATAGGGAAATCAATATATGGCTACCATAATTTTAAAAATTTAACAAAATAAACTAAATTAGTTAGTTTTATTAGTATGTGATTATTAATATTATAATGCATTAATTGGTGGACACACGTCTTATCTAAGGAAGGAAAAGATTCAGATCTGTCTAAAATTCTGGATTATAAAGAAAGCAAACTCATTTTTATTTTCTTTTTTTTTTGCCCCTTTTGGTAGAAAAACACGATAAAAGGAAAGAAAAATAAATCATCAAACGGAAAAAGGAAGAGAAAGGAAGCAATTGCAAGTCGTCTGTTCGCGGGAGCAGACGACCCGTCTTCATCGCCAAACCACCTCAAAACAACATCATTAACTGTTATTTCGTCAAAAATTAAGACAACTTTCGATTTTTGATCTTTCTTTGGTTTCTGATCCATGGAGGTTCCGAGTTCCTGGGATGCCCTTCGCAAGCAGGTTCCAAATTTTCCATTTTTAATGCTTTCTTCGCCAGATTATGCATCTGGGCATGTTGTAAAATGATGCAATTGATATGGGCATGCATAATTCGAGTGCTCTAAATTTCCATTTTTTCCTCATAGGGTTTCTTCATTTTGTCGGTGATGGGGAATTCATGGGATGGGGTTCTACCCTTTTGATTTGTTGAGTTGCAGGTTTACGGCAGTGTATTGATAGAATTTTGTCCCTAGATTTAGGTTCATTTCATAGGTTAGGAATGCATCTGATTTGTTTAGGAGATAAGGTTTTTGCATTCTGATCTACATCCACAGAGTGAGTTTCGATTAGATGATCTTTCGAAGGTACCAAATCAGGATTGTTGTAACTGATAGCAATTTTTCTGTGATGGGTAACAACGTGATCATAGATGGTATAGGGATATTGCTGTGCTGTTACAATACAGGAGCACAACTGTGTAAACTGTTTAGAAAATATGAAGTGATTTTGAGTGACTAAGGTCGTATTTGATTTACCATTATAAATCAATTTTTGCTCTTTCCAATGTGTAGTACAATTTTCCATGCAATTCCCTCAGTTTTTTTCAAAATCAAATCTATCTTAACTTACTCCAATGCCAAACCAAACAGATTCTAATATTGAGATTCAATTGAATTTGTGAATTGTGAAGCTAATTTTCAATTGTAAATCACATTGTGTCAAATCATAACATTTAAAAACGATAAAAAATAACTTCAAATATATATCATATAGATGATTCATAGTGTTCAATGTAATGATTTTAAATTAGATAAAACACCTTGTAAAACAAAATATGAGTACGTTAAGCCTCTACATTGGAAAAGTGGAAATGCAGAAATGTAACCATCAGTTAAAGTTCGTGCATTCAAAGGGTAAGTGACAAATAAAGTAGACGTATAATCAAATAGGACAAGTTTAGAAATGTTTCTTCAATTCTTCTCATTATCACTTTAAGCTTATATGACTTAATTTCTTTCATGAGAATTGCACAAGGATAAGTAAAAAAATGAAAGAATAATGAATTGTTGAACGTGTGATTCATATCGATCGTATGAAATTGTATCAATCCAATCATTTATCATGAGATTCATAGACATTTGAAATTCATCTTAAGATACAAATAGTAGCTAGCTGAATCACATCAAATGGTATGATTCAAATTGTGAATTGTTATATTTTAATAACTCTGCTAAATAGTTAAGTTGTAACAATTCCAGCCTTTCGTTTTCATGTATCTTTTAGATATGCTTCTCAGTATTTGCCTGTTCTTTATCTATACAGACATGGTATGGGGTATCTGCTGGAGTTCTGATAAAAAGGTTATGCAATAGATAAATTGTATTTGTACAAATAAAGAGAGTGTTGGAAAGTAAGAAAGAGTAAGATAAGATGGTTGATATAATAGAGATAGAGAAAAATAGTGTTACATGATATGAGTTTACATAATATTATGGAATTTTAGTTGTAAGTCCTTTACTTCTTCAAGCTTTCAATTCCTGTATATTTTGAAATATATATATATATATATTAATCTTTCGGGACATTCCTTCATCATGAAAGTGTGAATTCTAAGTTGACCTATTTTGTTTGCTGGTTTAAGTGTCGTTTAATCTGTTTACAACTTGTTCCTCTTCCTTAATCATAATAACATAATCATCATAGTAATGATAGTGCTAATGAAAAAGAAGTGGAATTTGATATTTTCGGTTTTGTCTTCCTTTGTGGTTACCTAGTTTATAAATTTTTTGTTTTCTTAGGAAAATGATTTGTAGTTTTCCCCCAAAATCTATTTCAGGCAAGAAAACTTGAAGCTCAGTTGGATGAGCAGATGAATTCTTATCGTAAATTGGTTTCTGCTAATGTTTCCTCAAAAGCTGATGCCTCAGAGAGTGATCTAGAGTCTTGGATTGAGCGATTGCTAAAACAACTCCAACAAGTAAATGCACAGATGCAAGCTTGGGTGTCATCTGGTGGTTCAGAAATGGTTTCTCATACTTTGACTAGACACCAAGAAATTCTTCAAGATCTCACCCAGGTATTCTACACTCCAAGCTTGAGTTATCATGCATCATTTTGACATAAGTTTTACCTTGTAATGTTTTATTTTGTTTTTGTATTAATTACTTAATTTCTTCAAACCTTTAAACATTTTGCACTAAGCTGGATGTAATTGAACTGCAGGAATTTTATCGTCTTCGTTCAAGTCTTCTAGCTAAGCAAGAACATGCTTCACTGCTAGAAGATTTTAAAGAATTTGATCGGACAAGATTAGACTTGGAACAAGGTGTAGACACTGAACAGCATGCACTCCTAAAAGAGCGTGCATCTATCAGCCGAAGTACAGGACATGTTAGTGATACAAACACTTGTTTATATTAACCTTTTTTCCGAGAAGCCTTTGATTTTTCTTCAAAATTGTAACTGATATCCAATTGGATTAGCTTATTTTGAATGTTCTGCCTATTTTTGCTGTAGATGGACAATGTGATTTCACAAGCACAAGCAACACTAGGAGCACTTGTCTTCCAACGTTCAACATTTGGCGGTATCAATTCAAAGATTGGGAATGTGAGCAGTCGCCTCCCAACGGTATGATTCTCATCATCATGGCCTTTGGTATTTAAATCATTTCCTGTTGGATTGAATAAGCAGTGCAAGAAAAGGGGCACTGAACTCTTAAGAGGTGGACTTTAAACTTATCTCAACTTTACAAAACAAAACCGATTGTAAAGTGAAGTTTGCACTTATTTATAAATTATTGAAAAGTCTCAACTCTAGTTGACGTAAAATCTCTATCATATGAATAAGGTTTCATATTTCGTTAGTGTATGAAAACAGGTTTAGATTCTGAATTTTTTATCTGCTATGCATGGATGTTGTTTGAAGTTGTGGTGTTTGATGTAGCAGTTTTTAATAATGTTTCAGGTAAATAACATACTTTCGGCAATAAAGAGGAAAAAGTCCATGGACACCATTATACTTTCCCTTGTTGCAGCCGTATGCACATTTCTCATTTTCATCTACTGGCTATCCAAGTGAAGCAGCTGTTGCTTTTGTTGGGTGCTCCACTTTTGTAAACTCCTGTATGTTCTTTTCTCTGTTGAGCTTAGTACCTCGTGCCATGCTGAAACACATTTTTCAACTAGCCTATTTTTTATTCCATTGTTCATCCATGTATCAGAAAAGCAAAAGTAAAGATCAGAAATTTCCTAGTGTTCTGTTTCTTGGTTCCCTTTTCATAAATCATAGCATGTAGTGAGGGGTGGATATATGATATATATAAATATATATTACTGTGTGTTTTTTGGTTCAATTTATCTTGAAGAACTGTTTTTATATATCAATTTGTTGAGACAGTTTTTGTAATTAAAAATGAAACATGATTATTTTTCCTGAATTAATCTAATTGTCGTGGCATGGAATGAAAAGGAAAGGCGATGTCAATATTGTGGGGAAAGAATTGATATATTGTTCTAAAGCCAGCAATAAACTGGCATAAAGTAATTGAATATTTACTTTTAGAATGTATCAGAAGTACACTAAATGGTCAATTTAATCGTTGAAATTGTAAAAGTCACAGGAACTAATAAAGAAAATTAAAATATCTAAACTTTTTAAGGTTACATTAAAGGCTTAAATTAAATTCCTTTTTTAATTATGGTCATTAAATGTGTGTTCTTATCATCCCTTAAATTTTTGGACTATGTGCCAAAAATAGAAACAATTAATTTTAGGAAAAAAAAATGCATCTATCTCTTAGGTGATGCTAAATAGCATTCCCCTTTTTTTTTTTTTTTCTAGTTTTGAAATTAAACATTCATCTTATGTTTTTGTGGAATGACGCTCACATTTTCTTATAATTGTTAGATAGATATTAATTTATTGTACACTTATAACAGATAACACCCGCAACTTTGTCATATATATATTAAAAAAAGTGACACCAATATTTTATTTAAAAATGCTATATTGACAAAATTTTAAGTAAAAAATAATGAAAATTAAAATTTTAAAATATAAAAATTAAATACTTTTTTGTAAACAAAAAAAATAGAAAACCACTTTTTATAAATATAAAAAAGGGAAATGAGTCTTTATTTAAAGTTTACAGGGACGTTAATATTATTTATTAAAATCATAATAAAGGTATGATAAATATATTTTTTAAAATTATAGAGGATAGAATGTTGTTTGGTACAGTATGAGTCTAATTTTCCCTCAATTTTAGGAATTTAAATAAAATCTTCAAAAACTTGTTTTCCTGTTTGGTTGTAGACACTAACATGACAATAGGATACATTTTCGTAGACTAAAGTGCTCATTTATTCTTTAAATATATGTAGTAAATTGATTTCTTGGAATTTATTTCTTCTTCTAAAAACCTTCCCACAATTAGTTTCCAAAAAGAGTTTTTTTTTCTTTTTATATATATAGAAAGTAACACAAGGAAAAGACAAATAGAGTGCAAAGAAGAAAAAGATGCAACAAGTGGAAAAAAGGGGCGACTGCGAGTGTGTTAGATGGGCCTACAACACATACAATGCGTTCTTATGGGCTGGAAAACAATGACAAAAACTTCCTGCACCCCAGTGACCTCCACTCCATTATTTAAAAAATAAATAAAAAATACCTTTTAAATAAAAATAAGTTTTGGAAAACACTTTTTGAATTTATATTTCAAGAAAAGAAATTTAGAATATGCTTTTAAAAAGTATTTTTCGAAATGTTAATTTATATTTAAAAAATACTTTTTAGAAATTTTTCGAAAACTAATAATAAGAACATAAACATTTTTGTATTTTCCCATCCGTGATGAGTGCCGTCAAAATTAATGGGGTGAAAAGAGCTTTCCCCGAAAACAAATATATCATCACATACTTAAATACAATTTTGTCACAATTAACAAGCTTCAAGGGTACATAGCTATATATTTTAAACATGTTATTATAATAAGTAAAAGTAAAACATGCACTGAATAACACTGCTAAATGAGAATCCTGGAAAAGAAAAGCTGACACAATTTGTATAGAACTTTTCAATTGTAGCTTTTACATATCAGTGTGATAGGAAATCACTCACTACAAGTCCAAATGATAAATTCTTGTGTATGTATTTCTTTTTATTATTTATTTGCAATACATCAAAACAAAAGAAGCCATGAATTGTAGAAAAAAAAAACCATTGACTTTGAAATTGAAATAGCATTGAAGCTACATTACCTCTATTTTGGCCTAACTTTCTCCACTCTTAGCATCTTAGCAGCAACATGACAGCAAATGAGTCATAGACACGTGTGTTAGCTATATCTCATCTGTCATATTCAGATTAACACTTCATGGAAGCACATGGTGATGTGATTTGCTTGGTAGTGGAAATAAGTGGTCATTTTTGAGTTATCCTTAGATGTTCTGGTGTTGCCATGATGGGTTGGTAATGGACAAATTCTTGAGTCACTGTTACTTTTAGAACATTGATGCATACTGAATGAACAAGCATGAAGATCTTGTAAAGGGATTTTCAGTCAAATTTGGCCCAGCAAACGCATTAGTACAAAAGCAAAAACTTTAAACACCAACTCTATACTTATCCTATATTTCACCTTTATCTCCAACCATATCAATGCATATTTTCATGTTCCCTTGACCTCAATCAACACTATGAATTTCATCAACATGATCCATCATCTAATTATTCTTTCACACTAATCACTCTTTCTTCCTAGCATAACGTGTTATTTTGTTACTAGACTAAATCACATTTACACTTTTCTGATGTTTTTTTATTGAGATTCTGTCATACTTAACTTTTAATATTTAAACAAACTATCTAAAGCTTTTCACACAACTATAGATTCATTGGCTTCTTATATCAAGATTGAAAAAGAAGAAGAAGAAGAAGAAACATAGTGCGTAAATAAACATTGGGAATTGACGTATTTGATCCATAATCAATGCTCCACCAGACAAAGTTAAGCACTTTTCTTGGCAACTCAACTCACTGTGAAAATTTACTTTTTGAACTTTTCTTCTCTCCTTTTAAGGAACTTTTTCTTTCTCTATTTTTACAGTTCATTGTAACCAAACATCTAAACTTTTTCTCACATCCACTTCCCTCCTTCATAGTTCCAAACGAACCGTGATTGAAACGATACTTGGAGAAATAAAAGGTGACAAAAGAAAAAGAAAAAAAATATTAATTAACAGATTGTACTATACAATGCATTAATCAGTTCAACATCTGGTTATAGGCCACATGTCACATTCTCCACGGCTATGTGCAACACGACAGTTGACCAAAAACAAAGAACAACACGACAAAATAGGGAAGCCAACCCTCAGTTTCCAATCAGATTTCTCCTTCCAAAGAATCTACTAATTAAGGCCCTCTCTCAGCAATATCCTACCAAACAACCACACCAACAAGTACAATTAATTTAGCAATTCATGTAACAAAACTAAAGAAATTTGTGTACAAGTTGCACCCTTAAAATTAGCATTTCATCTAGCAAAGTGTTTGTAGATTATACAGTCACTAAGATGAAAACAATAGTTAAGAAAATAAGATAAGAATTCAGGAGTTGCAAATTTGTCCTTTTTCTTGGTTGATCATGTTTAAGCACTGTATGAATTTCCAATGTGATGCAGACAGTGGAGATATCCTTTTCTTGTCACCATCCTTTCTTGTCAAGCATTTGATTCCAAGCCAACGTGAGCACAAGCAAAAGAGTTAAACAATCTCAAAAGTTATTACTTATCCATCAAATGTCAAAGAATTCTTTGCTAGGTATCACAGCATGTGTTTCTGCAAGCCAACCGTGCGGCCTCAGTTGCTTGTGTACAACACTTTGTGTTGGTTGTTGTCACAATCACAATAAAATGAGGTTGCAAGCAAAAAGGCTCCAACCCTCAAGAAAGTGAAAGGTTGCAAGAGCTTCAAGGGGGACCAGGGGGACCTCATTTTCATAGCATTGCACCATTAGATTAGATATATCATCATCATCATCATCAAATTTCCTTGGCACTTAAAGAAGATTAATTAGAAACTAATCATTGCCTCATTCATGCCAAGCCTTCTTATCAAGATGTGCTACAAGACAAAATCTGTAACAGTCTATATATAGTTTTATCATCATACAAACTCACCTAACATTACTTTCAACTGTTACCTAAGGTGCCTAGCTAGCTAATCAATAATACACTCGTGAACAAATGCAGTTCCACCACTTGAAAGAGATGCATGCAGTTACTATACCTAAAGAGAGAGGACTAAATTTTCAGCTCTCTTGCAGCACTTATTTTTTCACTGTGAGATAGCTGCAAAAATGTTTAATAAATTTATCGTTGATTAATTTATGTCAAGAGAATTTAATTGGTAGTTTTTAAAAAAAATTTGAGTAGCACTACTATCTGATTAAGTACAAGTTCATTTTCTTTTATTATCTAAAGTCTAATAACCTTACATATATCATGTTACCGACAGCAAACTAAACTGGACTTTCTTGAGTTGTGTAATGAAAACAATATCAATAAATTTATAGAAAGAGATATCAGCAAAATAAATATAAACTTCTCACAATAGGGCATAAAAACTGCATTATAGATGGCATGCTTTTAATAATATATACTCTTAAGACACTAAAAAATTGTTTTAGAAGATGTGGAGTTTGAGAGTGGTTTGGAAAATAGAGTGGTGAATAGAATACTGACACGTTGTGTGTGACAGAAGAAGCAAAATGGTATATGATAAAGAGCATAAATGGTAGAAACATGCATTGCATAGTAGGAGGGAAAGTTGGTTTGGTTGGCTCTATATGGCAAATTTTTGGTGTCACGTTTTGCTAGTCGAAGAAAGGAAACTGCCATCTGAAATTCCCAGAATAGGCTTCAATTATTATGTGCTTAAACGAACTTAAAACACAAACGAGAAAGAACACATACCCAACTATGAAAAGGCAATTTCTTCAGATGAAATACTAGGGACCATAGTTTATGATGTGGTATCAACCATAAGATCTGTGTAAGTAAAAGCTACCAACATATATATCAAAATGAGATCTCTGTAAGTAAAAAACTTCGTCATATTGGACAGTTGAAACCCCAAAAGTACATGTTCAAACTTCAAAAGTACTATAGAATTGTGTTATATTTTTCAGATAATTAATATATTTACATAACATTTTCTATTTTTTACAACATTCATTTTTCTCTTTGTATCACAAATTATTTTATCCCTCGTGACATCTCTTTTATCTCCTTTTTGTTGTATATTTTTCTTTCACACAAAGTTTAGTACGGTTTCTCAATAATACAAATTTCAAATGGATGTACCATGACTAAGTGTCAGTCCATAAATAATAACGAGTCATCTTTATCATAAGCATTATAATATGAGGTTTTAATTTATATTTTTATGGGTCTCATTATATTATATATTATTTTTATGATCTCTTATAGCGACTTCTAACTTTATACTTATTGTTTATTGTATAGTTTAATTATTACACAGGTGAACGAAGAAGTATACATTAAAAAAATCAATCTGAAGTAAAACATTTAGAGAAGGAACCTTGTAAAAATAAAGGGAAACAAAAAGACATAATATAGAACGCTGACAAAAACATCACCATGCAGCAGCATAAGAGAAAGTTTGACATGCCAAAGACCCTTGTCTGGGTACAACATGACAAACACTATAACATTATTTTTTCTAAAAGGAATTAGCTAAAATTGTTATTTATCCTTGTTCTGAGTTTCTTACACATAATTTACTGGGTGAATATTACTTAAACAGTACTCATTTGTTAAATTTAAGCGATCAAGAGTGTAGCTGCCATTATTGCTTAGTTACCCTTATTATATATGAATATCTAGCTGTTGCATTATGACAATCTTTTGAAGAAACCCAAGAATAGAAAATCTAGCAAGTGAAATTTAGCTGTCTCATTTGTCAATTCTTAGCAAATAGTTATAAGTTGCTAAGGAGGGTAGAGCACAGTTTGAATAGTGGTTGGTTGAAGGACAGGTAAGAAAGTTAGGTGTAAAATAAATATCAAATTTTAGTAAGATAATCCCTATGCAACAAAACTAGCTTCTAGATTATCATTGGTTCAAAGAATGAATTAAATGGAAGAAGTTGCAGATGAAGTAGTTTACACTGGTTACAAACAATTTCACTTTATAAATCGATTTTGTAAAATTGAGTCAAGTTTAAAATTTACTTTCTAATAATAACAAAATTGATAGAACTATTGGACTATTCTGAAATATATAGTTTTACGCATGATTTTGGAAGTCTCGGCATGAAAGAGATTTGTTGAAAATTTTACATTGATTAAAGATAAGACATTCAATAGTCTATAAATAGATACAAACCTCATCTTATAAACTGATTTTATAAGGTTGAGTTGGACTTAAAATTCGTTTCTAGAGTATGAATAAATAGTTGTAAATTGCAATCTACTACAATTTAAAAGCATTGTTCCAAGTATGGAACCATATGCAAAGTACATCATCACATTCTGACCCTTCAGAATTTTTTCTTGTATGGACTTTTTTTTCTTAAATTGCAATGGAGTAAATTGAGTCTGAATCATAAAGTGCACACCATTTCACATCTTTAGTTACGTAGGGCCTACCTACTACATCGACATTGGGAAGTGGTGACACCGATGTCCATGTGTAATGAGCAATGAGGGCAGCATATTCCTCTTGCATGGCTTTAAGCCACTTCAAATCTATGGTTGTTGCTTCTTTGTGTGCTTGGAAGCTTCGTCTAAAGAATGGTGAACAAATACAGAAACACAATGCCTCCAATGATTACATTTTTAAATTAGCCACAAGAGCGTACTCAATATGAACAATTCAGTTCATGCATTTAGTTGGTCTTATAGAATGGAACGAGTTACTGTGGAAAGATTAAAGTGATACAAGTTTTACACATGAAAAGTAACGTGCAAATATAAGAAATTGAAAGTGTGGACAAGTCTATTTCCTAGGAGGAGATAAAGAAAGCATAATGCAGGACAAGGACAGAAGAGTTTCAGAGAAGATACTGCAAATCCACCAACAGGATTAAGAAATTCAGTATACCACACCTTTTATAAGACAAGTCCATTCTACAATACCACATTATTCTGAATTTCAAAAGTGGGGTATTGATCTTATCTTGGATTTTTAGCCCCTCATAACCTATAGACATGAATATACTGATAAAAGGCAGATACAGAGACCAGAAATGTAAAGTGACAAGTGAGAAGACAAATAAAAATTACCAAAAGAAAATGAAAAAAAGAAGCATTCAATGGGCTATGCACTAGCAAGTTGTACGTGTGTGTTCTACATATGTTCCAATCAAGCACACACACAGACAAAGGCATGTCTTAATTTTTAGGTCTTGCTATATTAAGACCTTGTAACTGTAAAATAGTGCTATCTACTTCTATACATAGCACACACCATTTATTGTTGTTACATCATTCACAAACTCCATCTTTCTTGTTCTTCCTGTTAAACCAAACTTCCAACACCACCACCAGGCCAATTATTGCAAATTTTTCTTGCCACATGGATCTTCAGAGGCAGGAACCATGCCCTTCTGATAGCTTCAACATCATCACATTTTCAGATACCATGCCATGCCAAAAATCTTCCTTAGACACTCAAAAAACGAGGAATCACACAGAAAGTGATGATCAAAAACACCCACATGACTCAATTCCTCGTGTTTTACTAGATCTAAGTCTCTCCAACAAGGATTCAGGTGATGATGATGAGTCAAAGCCAGAACTCAACCTCCTCAATTGTTTCCACACGAATTTCTCGGAAAATTCATCAGAATCTAGTCAGGGAAATGAACTGGATCCTCGTGTCTTCTCATGCAACTACTGCCAGAGAAAGTTTTATAGTTCTCAGGCACTTGGGGGACACCAGAATGCACACAAACGTGAAAGAACTTTAGCAAGAAGAGGGTACAAAGCAGGTGCAGCAGATTTTGGACACACGTACTCCAGCATGCCATTTCTTCCTTCTCATGGCTTATACAACAAATCACTTGGAATTCAGGTTCATGCTATGATCAACAAACCTTCTCATCAAACACCCTTTTTCGGGTTGTGCCGTTCCAATGGTTGGCAGAGACAGCCTTTGGATTCACAACCAGCAATTGGAAACTTTCGTGTGGGGGCAGAAACTGAGTCATCCTTGGCTGATAGTGTTCCAAAGATAGGCAAGTTTTCCACAAGGCTGGTGACAGAGGGATTTGGAGGTTACTGCTTTGGTAGCATTACTCATTTGAAGTCTAAACAAGAGAAGTTGCAGAAGCTTGACTTGTCCCTTAAACTCTAAGTAGTTACAATTCAACATGTCATACCCCAGTTGATTTGTGTCTTTTTTCATTGTCCAACACCTTGACACCTCTTTCCTTTTTTCACTTCTTTTGTCCTCATGTATCTCTTGCTGCAGCAAGTCTCAATGCATTTTGGCTACTCACCAGAGCTAGTGTTTTGCTTTTAATGTTGTTTGCTTTATTTTCTCAGTCATGATGAATAATGGCTCTACATGGATGGATTCATTTTCAAGTTAAAACTTCCATCAAGCTTTAAATTGCTTTGTAACAGCATGAGTACATCAAACTCTCTTTTCTTCACCAATTCTTAAGAGGTAGGGAAGTTAGGTCCTCACAGCTTTTAGTTATTCAATAATTGAATTGAAAACTAAAAAAGTTTATGGATCTGCATGTGTTTGATTCGTCTTAAAACATAACTATGTAGAGCTTATTATTTACTTGCTATCCCACTACTAGATACTTTGCATCTTCTACTCCATGAATTAAAGAACTCTAGTACCATGTAGTTATTGGAGTTTCCTTATTATTTGACAATGCAGTAAATGTCAACCAGGGAGTGTTTGTATCAGGGCATATATGTCTCACATTTGTGGTGACAAAGGTCCACACTATGTAGAAAATTGGAGGGTAGTGAGTGTTGTTTTTTCAAATTCCAATGGAAGATATTGGTCCACCAAAGTGCACAGTTTCAAAGGCTGTGATTGTCTCACTGACTCCTACTTTGACCCACCTGTAGTTGGAGAAATCGACCATCTCTATTTGGATTGGAGAAGTAGGTGAGGCAAGCCATGTGAAAGTAAGCCAAAATGACACTCAGCTCTGCAATCACATCATTTTAAAAGGAAATGTTATTGATTAAAATCTTGAATCTTGATGGTCCTGATTTCTCACCTAAAGATATCTCTGAAGGGACAAGCAAATTTGTAGGTCCATATCGGCCTGATGTTTACACTAATCTCGTTTTAATCATGGAACATAAGTACTATGATGAAATTAAGGAGCAAAAGTAACTGAAAGTGTAGTTATTATGACAGTTAATGATCATAGTAATCTCACGCTAACTAAGGATATGTTATGTACTATGTGGTCTATGGTCTATAGGATCTAACATGTTTCCAAACGTGGATTCTGAGTCTGGGCTTTGCTCTTCCTATATCTAGCACTTCGGTTGGGCTGTCAATTTTGCTTGTGCTACCATACCTCACTCTTCACCATTCCTCCAATAAAATATTAAGAACCTTTAGTTTTGCCACCCAACCAAGAAAGAAACACAAATCAACAAATCCAACGCAACACGTGAACATCAAATTCTGAACCTAAATTTGCTTCTTCTTCTTCTTCAAGATCTTATTTCATTATTAAATTTGATATTTTATTAAATAAAAGATAGGAAATGAAAGTTGTATTAACGTCAACATCTCAACTAGGCCACTGAAACTTGTTTCTTCTTTCTATTCTTATTATTCTACTTTTACTTTGGTTTGGTATCACTGTTTGTATGTATGCCCTTTATCGAAAATAGGAGCATCTCAAATAATAGGTTTCAACATTTGTTATTTAGTTTATTTCCCTTTCATCTAAAGATGATCGTAATCATTTCTACACCTCCAAAGAAACACGCAACTTAATGATGCAAATTGCATGGTTTAACAACGCCATATGCTGATAAACAATACATCTAATATGAGGTCTGCATCTTTAATTTATTTAGCGTTAATAATGTATAACTCTGTCCTACAAGCGAATTAAAAAATATTTGTATATAATCTTAAAGTAATGATCACAAAATTGATAATTTTTACTCAGTTTTAGTATTATAAAATGAACAACTTTTCATTTTCATTTTAAAAAATATAAAATCGTTGTCATACTCGTTAACAACATAGGTATTTTTGCCAAATTTATGTACCTTTAACCGAAGTTTAAGTTCTTATGATATCCAATAGTATATGTATTAGCAGGTGAGACATTCAAAATTGTGTCTGGATGTTTACAGAGTTCATTTTATACGAATTAAATGCATATTTAAATTTGATTTTTATTTATATACATTATTGAATTCAAACTGTCAATGTTTTTCAATTAAATTCCAATTATTAGTTCTATGAACCTGTATCAATAGGCAAGACCGATATTTCAGTATGTATATTAACTAACATTTCTTGTACATCCATTCATCAAAAAGCTACACGATTCACCTTTTCTGACCATTTAGTCTAGCTTAGTTAGGTTCTAGTAACTGGAGTATTAAATGTTTTCATTTTTAAGAGATAAAAAGCGTCAATTATTTCATTAAAACGATTAAAAAATCATTCCATTACAGTGCTTTTTATACATTACTATAATCATATAAAACAGAACATAAAAAGAATGAAGACTTATGCAACGTTTGTAAAAATAAACAAAACGATTAAGACATTAAACTTATGCAACTTTATCATTCATATTTTATTTAAAATAATCAAAATAGAGAAAAGATTGGAAATAAATTTCTCCCTTCCTTTCCTCCATAGAACTCATCTCTCAAACACATGAAACCAACTCTCTACATTCAGTAACTTCGACAACCAAATAAACAATCTACAATATACAAATCCTTGTTCTCCCGGTGACTGCATTTCGGTTGTAATCATGTTTTGATATTCCCAGACACTGGTACGAATGCTGATGTGCGTAACTGGAATCACAAGTATATATGCTTTTATAACAGAAGTGAGTACGAAAAGACAGCAATTACCATGGTACCCAAACCGCAGGATAGTCAAATCTCGTTGGATGCCAATTGTCACAAACCATTAATTTCTCAAGCCCTCCACTTAAAGCATTCGTATTCTTCGCGAGGGAGAATGAGAGTAATCTTAATAACTCGTCGGAATCACACTACTACACAAGCCAGTTGAATCAGAGAAGCCGGGTTTCCACCAGCTAACCAATCCAGTCTGAGGGTTTGACAAATTGAAACACTTGGGATGGTACTCTGCTCACACTTACTTTTTGATTGGTTCACTTGCGGAATGCGGATCAACAAGGCAAATGCCAACATCACACACACACACATCCCTTATTTTCCTTCAAGCTCTAAACACTCATTCTTTAGGTATTCAATAGAAGTTTAGGTCTCTCTAAATCCAAACTATCCACAACAAATTCTTGTGTATGATATTTTATTGCAGGAGACAATCGTAGTTCTATAACAATATTCATCATGTATAGATAAGATTATTATGAGCAGCACATGAGGAAAAATGACAATTTAAACATGGTATGGAAAAAAGCTCCCCAAGTATAAGTAATATCTGCTAAGACATTGTTTTGGAACAATATCAAAATAATTGCATCTATTATTCAGCTGTTGGCTACCAGTAATCAAACATTACGAATCACTGTTTATAGATTGCAAAACCGAAATCAAAATCGTAAAAAGTGAATAAGCATGCAGAATCTGTAGAAGAGAGAAAAATCTGCCATTAGTTTCAATCGCCAGTACAATTTCCACCAACACTGACTACAAATCTAAAGCAGGAATCAACAAAAAAACAAAGAGGTGTACCTGCTTAGATTCACACTTCAGTGACCAAAAAATACAGGAGAAGTGATTTAATAGCCTATTGAAATTTCAATGCCCTTATTTCCTTTCAATAAAAGACTTGACCCTTTCCATCCATCCTACAAACTCTGTTTTAGCCTTGTGTTTCATATACTCATGCAAGAAAACAGCAAGTTCATCATTTACGCCCCTTACTTCCAAAAAATCATAAAGGCTGTCTTGCAACGCATCATCCAACTCCCTGCCAAGAACCAACAGAAAAAGGTGCTGTTAACACAATTCCAAATCTAAGCAAACAACCAGGAGTGGAAATGAGTGAGTAAACCTACGTGAATTCCGGACCAGCATAGGGCTCATCTATTATATTCTCATTTGCACGTATGAACACCTTTTTTATCTCTACACAGTCAGGCCAAGCAGAACACGTAATTTGCAACTCACCACCACTTTCTCCCTTGGAGATAGTGACAATCACAGTAATGTGCATCCGCATTTCATCAGAATTAATTACACTACCCTCTGCAGTTGGAGTTGGAGCAGGAACAGCTCCATCAAACATGGTCACTTCAAGTTTAATGTCTTCATCGGCATATCGTTTTTTCAATGTAATCCACCGGTCCCCAGCTCGGCCATCCACGATAAAGGAACCAAACTTCGTAACAGGCTGTAAAACAACTATTCATACTCAGAACAAAAATGCATAGCAGTTCAATTCATACAGAGAAAAACGCTGAGAAATCACTCTTTAATACACTCTATTGAACACGCAACATTACAAATTGAATTTTATTGGAAAAAAAATTCACAGAAAGTTATAAGCAAAGCAAAGGTAATTTCGTGGTTTCTAATAAAGTTTATCCGATAGAACTGTTAGAAATGTGTTGCTAGATTTGCCTATGCATTTTGAAGCTCTGAAACCTTATTTGCAAGTGGAAGTTAGAGGAAAAGGGGAAAAGAAAACGTACGTTGTTGGGAGGAGAAGATTCGAGCTCGTACTGAATCTCGTTGCGAAGGAGTCTCAAAATGTTACCCTCGAAAGCTGCTCTGCGCATCTCCGACATGTAAGTTCTTCGGAATAGGTGCCGAGAAATGCATAGTTGTGGTTGTTGATGGTGAAATTGGTGTGTTAGGGTTAGGGTTAGGGGTTTTCTGAGAGAACGAATTAAGCGTGCCATTGAACAAGAACAGCACGAAGTGGGAAGCAGAAGCGCAGGATTAGGGTTTTAGATCAGATGAAAGGGTTTATGAAATTATGACTGAGACACTACAAAAATACTAAAAAAAATAATGGCATTCACAATATGTAAACAAAGTTATTCCCTAATCAATAAATCGAAGGAAAAAAAAATTATGGTATGGTAAAAAAAGTAGAATTTTTTTTTTTTCTGCAATACTTAATATGTTCTAAAATTTATTTTGGTAATGGATGCGTGAATATATTGGAATGTGTTCTCGGCTATATATTTTTAAACTGTTAATTCAAAAAATCAAAGGTGTGTTACTTATGTGCTTATTTCCCATTTTTACTTTTAAAATACAAAATCACCATCTTATTTTCAATGTATTTTATATTTTTATATATTTAAACAAGAGTAAGAAAAAAAAAATACGTATTTTTTTCAGTGTCCCGTTATCCATCTATAAACATAAATAAATTGAAACAAAAATAATTATTATTATTGGAGCAAAATTGAGGTTTACTCTTATTGTACTTCATTATCAAACATTGTTTTGACCTCCATAAAGTAATCGTATTAACTAACCTCGCTGATTGCAATTGTAATGTGTACAACATGCTCAAGATTTCCCAAATAAATTAGGGTTCGCATTGGTCCCAAAACAATTGGTAGTAAATATTGAGTCTGCATTTTTTTGTGTTTGGATACTGTAATTTTAATAAATAATGGGAGAGGAAAAACGCCAATCACTTTGTTGTTATTTATTGATGGATATGAACAATATTATGTTTTATATTTTTCTATGTCATAGGACAAAATGATAACTTTTTTTTTATTATTTTGTTTACAGTGATTCAAAAAACACTTCATTCCTACTATGTAAAAAAAAAAACATCTTAACAATTTTAAAATATTTATATTTAAAAAAGTAAGGAACCCGTGTGTTTGTATGCTAATATCCCCGAACATACATTTTATAATTAGCAAACATAGTGATAAATGATTCAAAATTAAATTATTAAAAAAAATTAAAGAAAGCAGTACAGTGTTTAACTAATATAATTAGAAATAAAATGTAGAAAAATAGAAGAAAGAGATAAAAAAATTCCATACGTAAATAATTAAAATGAATTTGTTAAAAAAGTTGTGATAATTCATTCATCCTCGACCTGTTAAAATAGTCTTGATCTTCTGAACTTGATTCTCTTAAAAATCATTATATCCAACATTCTTGACCACAAGGGACATTATTTCAATAAATCAAAATAAAGTGAGAGTTTGGAATCGTATAAAAGTTGTTTCTGAATCTAACATTACCGATACTAAAGCAGGTTCCACCTCTAACACATTCCAAAGAAAAAATTTCAAAGCTATAGCAATTACTCAGTTTTATGACGACCAACCATACCAGTATCTAACTCGGGAATTGAATACACAGGAGTATGGAGGAAATGTACTGTTGTACCAAAATAGACCATTTCATACTGTCAAATATCTAAAGATAGAACACATTTTTCCAAAGGAAAATACAAGGGTTTTATGAAGTCAACTTCTGAGTTCTAAGGTTCTCAGTATAAACAATATGAACTGCGGCTCTCACATTTATTTTTCTTCCAAATATCTGGAGGTGATTAATGAGACATTTAACCGCATTAAATCCAAATCACAAATCAGCCAAGATGAACATTCCACCACACCAAACTATTGCAGTTGCATTCAAGCCTATTAAATTGATACACTCAAGAGTATAACTGTCTCCAACCATAACCATAGACAAGGGCTCACAGCTATTGCCTCAAACAAAAGTCAAAAAAGTACACTTGTGTTGGTTTCAATTCGCAGAGGAATAGAAGACCGAGTTGACTAAATTTTGGTCCAGTGTTGGTTCACTCGAATGTTAGTCCAAGAGGGTTCAGCTCCAAATCCCCACTCTCTTCGAAATTGACACCACTTTCCATAGCCACCAAAACCCTTAATTTCTCCACACACAGGGCATTTAACTTCAAGATCACAATCTTGCTCCTTATCACTAGTGTAGGTGCTGCCTTCTTCCTCGCTAAACCCACAAGGAAGGGAAAAAGAAGAGGCACTAGTCCAAAATCATAGCATTTTGGATTCAATTAACGGGTTAAACACTACGTAAGACAGCCAAAGCTAACAAAGGGGAAAGCTTTGGCATAAAAATATAACTTACAGGACTTAATTAAATAAAAGAAGGTTGAAGAACTAAACTAAAATTAAATTAAACGGAGAGGATGAACTGGCATTTAAAGTTTACTCCCTTCGACATTCAAATGAACATAGCCTAGAAAAAAATTTATTAATTTACTGGATCCTTACATGACTGCAGGCAGTATAAAAGCCCAAATAACAATTACTTTCTAGCTTCCACATATATAGCTACTAAACTAATGCACCAGAAATAGCTATCCCACTTATATCTTCCTTCCCAATTAAACTTGAAAAGTTTTTTCTCAGAGGAAGGGGATTGACAACAGGTTTCGTAACCGGTGGAGTATGATTAAATAACTAATCATTTTTTGAGAAAAAAGAACGATAAAAACCTATAGCTTTTGATCATTTCAATCTAATGACTTCAAAAATTTCTAAACATCCTAGTACCTTAAGGAGCCCCTCCACTTTGACTCTGGCCTTTAGGATCCTGAAGAGAAGAATTTGGGGTTGCATCTGAACCCTTACTATCTTCACATAATTCTGGCTTTGACTTGGAAGAATTATGCTTACCAGAATGGTCTTCATTATCAGCTTTATTTGATGCAGAATCAGCGGGACTAGTGTCCTTTGGTGAAGAACTTAAGTGTTTTTTCTCATTATCAGTCACCTGATTTTTTGCTAGGTTGCTACTTGATTGTTTCTTTGTTCCAACAACAATCTCCTTCACAGCCTCTTCAAGTTTCTCGAGTCTCATTTTCACCTCTGAAAGCTGGGGATCATATTTTTCTTCCTTTTCCTGCGGGGGATTTAGTTTCATTTCTTTTTCTTTTTCCTTTGCTTCTTCTTCCTCCTTCTCCTTCCTTTTCTGCTCAAATTCCTATGAAGTGATTTGGAGAAAAACCATTGTCGGGGAGGAAAATCAACAAAAAATAGAGCACCATTCATCCAATTATTTAAATGTACAATTACAAATAAAGTGCCAACAAATAACAGGTTCAACAAAAACATATAATACAGTCTAGGAAACTCCAGTGTATTTTAAAATAATTCACTATATCTCATCAATTCTCAGCAAAAAATTCCACAGTGCAGCCACCGCAAACATTTGGAGAATCTAACGAGTATTAAAGATATAGTTTATATATCATCAGTGTCTAGCTAGGAAAATAAAATGGATCAGAACACTGAACAGCCTATTCGAGTCTTGTTAGATTGTCATACAAGAAGTTTCATTCCTAAAGGATTCCATAGAAAGTACTTTAGATTGAGCCCTGAATTGAATGGTCAGATTATGAAGAGGGAACAAGATGATCACAAGCACCTACCAACGTTTATACGATGATCGAAAATCACCCTTACATTACAATATCAGAAAAAGGAAAGATAACGTACCACCTCCATTCTTTTCATTTCATAACGAGCATATTTTGCCACCAAATACACAGCTGTGTGAAAAAAAAAAAAAAAAAAAAAAAAAAAAAAAAAAAAAAAAAAAATAAAAAAAAAAAAAAAAAAACTTAGATGAAAACCGAAGAACATTTTGACAATGATAGAATAAAACTTTAAAGGGTGAGCATCATACCCAAGGAAGGCAAGCACGCAAAAAAAAACTGTACAAGATGGAAATCAAACCTGACCAAGAAAAACAGAGATGCAAAGTAAGAATTTTTTTTTCCTTCATTGTTAACAGTACAAACAAATATAGTTATCTCCCCCTGCCCCCACCCAAAGTGTAAACCCTTACTTTAATTTTCGTATAACATGCATCCATCAATATAGTCTTCACCTAGCCTTTAGTTTCACTCTGGTCTTTAACTTCAGAATTCATGATTTGCTTTAGTGAATTTCCACAGCCTTTCTACTAATGTTAAGGACCAATATGAAGGAGGGTCGATTGTTTTAGTTCCTGACTTTAAAAATCATCGTTTACATCAATCATTTTCCATTGGGATAACTTACTATACGAACTTATTTGGATTTAATGACTTATGAAAGTGGGTTATGATCTAATTACAAATTATCTTTCAAATAAGGTTCACAATGTTGGGTTATCAAAATAATTTCTGATGTAAAGTCTAATGTAATTTTCTTAAAATTGGAAGAAAAAAAAATGAACAAGGCTTTCGTAGTATTTAATTGCAGCTTGAAACTCCCAGTGAGCTAGAAAGTGGAGATAGCTTATATTAGGATCATTAAGGAAATTCATCATCAGAGTGTGGTTCTCATGCGGAAGGAAAAAAGTGCAATGAAGGTGCTCGACGAAATGCGAAAAAGAGAAAACATAGAGGAAAGAAAGAGGGATACCCAAACTTCTTCTTCCTGGGGGGATCAGTGAAAAGGATTTTGGCGGCAGTCATCATGTCGAGATTCTCCAGCTGGCGATACCTTTCATCGACGACGACGACGTTTTTGTTGTCGCCGTTGTTCTTACTGTTTCTAGTGGATGTACAAAAGGAATAACGGGTTCTGGCGTTGGAGGAGAATGACGTTGCGAGAAACTTGAATCGCTCCGAGGAGCGTAACCACCTTGCTCCGCCGCCAAACATAGCTTCATCATACAAAACGGCCACCGCTTCCTTCAAATTTCGGATCCACAATACCCGCCCCGTTTCTACTCCCCTCATTTACTATTATTATTATTTAACAAAAGTTAGCAACAAAAACATAGTATTTCTTTTGAAAAAAAAATGGATATACATATAATATAGAGACATGAAAATAATGTTTTTTTCTTCCTCAACTTTACCAAATAATGGTATATTTTATTTTTAATTATTACTCCTGATATTGTTAGTATAAAAAAAAAGTGTTAAAACGTATCTATATGAAAACAATTCCATATAATGCAGATATACTTATTTTTAATAGGTTGAATGATTATGTGATGGATAATAATTTATTAAAATTATATAGTCAAAAAAGATATTTTAAGTAATTAATACTCAAATACTTATTAAGTAGATAAATATTGAAATATTAATTTTGATATAAATATAGTTATTTTATAAGAAAAGTAAATAAATAGATATAACTATCATGAGATAGGAGACTAAGTTATATTTAAACTACCCTAGAAAAATATCGAAACCTGCATCACTAGAACAAATTATAAATTAGATTTATATAATAATTTAAACCAAATTTAAATATCTCAAATTCTAAAAAATAATTATAATAATCATATTTAAAGACACTCTCGTATTTTCTAGTTTGATGTTAATGTTTTGAATAAAATATAGTGATATAAAGAGTACAGCAAAACATAATTAAAATTGTGATATAGCTTTATTTAATCAGGTTCTTCTAATTTGTTTCATTACATTATTTGAAATGATGAAATTTTAAAAATTATGAAAGAACTTGGCATAATATAAAAATAGAAAAATTAATTTAGCAATTTATAAAAAAAGAGGAAGTTTAAATGTCAAATTTCAGTTTTAATGTTTCATTATTAACTAATTTTGTGTGTGAGTGTATAAAACTAATTAAAAACTTTGAGAAAAAAATCATTAGATTTGGAAAAAAAAAAACTTATTGTCTTACCTCATTCTCAAATGTGAAATAAATTACTACCAATTTTTTTTTAATAGCCTATTTGTCTAGGCTGCAAAAAAAAAGTGTAAAATGATTGTAATCAATGAAAGTTATAAGGATATGGAGATTGAAATTACTAAAAAAGTAGCCGTTATATATGCAAAAAATAATTCTTTTCTATAATTAAGAGAAAAACTATCAAAAATAATGATAATTGATTATTCATTAATTGTCATTTTTCATTGTTGCTTAATTTCTATGTTTACTACTTTTTTATTTAATATTTACAAAAGAAGCTCGATTTAGGAGAAATTCTCTATTATGCTTCATCTTTCACAATTTAAAATATTTTTAATTATTTTTATTTTTAAATACACAAAATTTTATATCTTTTAATTAAATTTTTATGGTTTAATTTTTTTCATTCATCACATAGTTACTTTATTTTATATTTTGCTTACTTATCTCTGTTTTAAAAAGGATGTTGCGATTAACATAAGCAACAAAAATTTATATCTAATAAATAAAAAGTTTAATTAAAAATATTTAAAATCTTATGATAAACTTAAAACTTAATTAATTATTTCATTTTACATATTAAGATTCAACATGTATAAATTATTAATTGCATTCTTATAGATTTGATTAAAATTAATTGAAATAAATAAGAAAATATTATCTGTTGCTGTCTATCATTATTTAAAGAAATTCTTTATGTATTTCCTATTTAGCAGGACAAAGAAAATGAGTTTTATATTTATATTATTATAAAAAAAATTCAAGTCAAAATTATTATAATATTATAAAAACATCTTAATATAAGGTTCTCTTGATTAGAGGAGAATTTCTCAAATGATTATGAGACATAATTTGGGATATCAAAATACAAATTGTATAATCTAAGTATTTTTAATATTAAAATATAACATAATATATTTCAATAGTAGAGAATAGCAAAAGTGTTATATTTAGAAAAATACACAATAAAACACTAAAGAAATCAAAATGCAACCAGAATAAATCATTTTTATTCACTTAGTTTTTCCTTGACTTTCACAATCTTCTCCATCTTTGTGTTTGAATTATACATTCTTTATGAGTTACATTTTTCATCCATGTAACCATTATCCTCTTTATAATATTACTGGTAGTAGGAGTTTATTCTAGTGCCACTTAAATATCATCATAAAATCAATGAAAAACACATTTATAACTTATATATTGTGTGCCCACAAAACTTTAAATGTACAATTATATGATGTGTTACTTATTTGTTGGATTTTAATCGTAAAAGGTGTAGCTTTTTATGCAAGGATATCTGCACGTTTTGTTGTTTGTGCTTTTAAACATACTATAATTATGAATGGAAATGAACATTTCTTGTTTGTCGTATTTTTTGATAAAGTTTTTGTCAAGCTTATTAAAAAAATATATGTATACAATTGTTGAAGTGTATATTCATGAGGGGGAAATAACAAACCAATACCTCTGCATTGTCATCAACACATGAGAATAATAACATTTTAACTCAAGTTAATATTAAATTTCACAAACATATAAATTAAACTTAAACATATACCATTATTTACATAATATATATATATATATATATATATATATAATATCATATGAACAATTTTCAAAAACATAATTCTATTTATATATATATATATATATATATATA
>Ga0209489_100813_pt1 | contig 62238 bp, 21 predicted proteins | sample SiratrowhiteBW_FD_187527 | JGI IMG/M metagenome (GOLD analysis project Ga0209489, IMG submission 187527) | Root nodule microbial communities of legume samples collected from California, USA - Siratro white BW (SPAdes) (version 2) | ecosystem: Host-associated > Plants > Roots > Nodule | place... | reverse complement strand
AAAAAAAAAAAAAAAAAAAAAAGTAATAATAATGTAAAAAAAAAGTAATAATAATGAAATTTAACCGTATCATAAAACCAGTCACTCATATAATGAAAATGTAGTTAATAGATACTATTAAATATTTATATTTGAGTTAAATAATTTATAATATTTTTTTAATCTTTTGTAATATATTATTTGATTTAATTGATAATTTGGCTTAGTTAATTCACTGCCAATGCATCTTCCATTTGTTGAAATAATCTATTTACTTTTAAGGTGTGTTTAAGGGTAAATTCCACCATTTTTAACACATTTAAATATTTTAAATTATTTTATTTATAGATATTTTATTTATAAAAAAATATATTAATTATAAATATGTTATTTTTTAAAAATTATAAAATACTTATTTTAAATATTACTATTAAATATTTTATTATAAAAATTTTATAACTTTTTATAATATAATTTTTTAACATGATGATAATAGAAACAGTTAGCAAGAGACTCTCACAACATTAATCAATTTTAGTCTAAATAGTTGTGATTTAAATTATTTTTTTTACATTTTATATTAATTGAATTATTTTATCTAAATGAGAAAATTAAAATTTCCTAAATTTAAATTATCCTCTTCAAAAGAGTATTTGAAGAACAAAGTAATTTAAAATTACATCAGTTCAAATTTAAAATATTTAAATGTGGTAAAAATGGTGTAATTCACTCTTAAAACAAACTAAAAATAAATACATTAATTCAACAAATAGAAGATGCATTGGGAGTGAATTTCTAAGCCAGTTTATCTCTAATGAATATAAACAAAATTTGAATTTAAAAATAGTGATGCAATTCAAAGTTGATGCATGAGAAGTGACTGTTATAAAGTGGTCCCTTCTTAAGACTATATTGTGGAAGCTAAAGGGAAGTTTAGGACATAGAATTGGAAGAGTGTAGGGTATCTATGGAGTGAAAACCATAAATTCAGAGACCTAAATTTATATTCCCCAACTGTTAAAACGCATCATCGTGTTGTCAGTGGTCCAGAGGGGTTGGTGCAGTTCATAACAATATTAATTAATATCTACATGACCACATTTAATAAAAGTGAAAACACAAAATTATACTACTATGTCACCCTATGTATGTTCATGTCTGTTCCAACTACCACCTAATTTTTGGCCGCAGTGTATGTGTAGGTACAAGTTTGGAAAAGTTGAACTTTTTGAATTTTAGCTTATCTAAACTTACTTAATGCAATAATAAATAGTTAGGGTACCCTGCTTAATTCAAATGAAAGCGCTATATCACTGGTTAATTAAAATAATTGTTTTGTTTTATTTATAATACTTTTAATAAGTAGATTATAAATTTATAAATTTAATTTAACTTTATACAGTTTACTTATAAAATGAGAGAATAAAATTTCCAACCTATCGCTCTCAAGTTAAGATTCCTAATGAAATTTGAGATTTATAGATAATTCAATAACTAATAAAATCACAGAATTATCAAATCTCAAAAATAGATTTTTATATTATTTACTTTAAATTTAATTTAATTTAATTTTTATAAACTTTGTACTTTTTTATTTTTATAAAATGAAATTTATATTCATTTATACACAGAGTCTTATATATAATTAATGTGAATCTTTAACAAATACAATTTTAATAATAAAAATTTTTTATTTATCATTTTTTTAATTATGAATTAGTGAAAACTTAATTAATATAAATTTTTACTAATCTATATAATCTTTTCTAAAGAAAAAAAAAATCTTATTCTAGGTGTATAATCCGACACAAACATATGGGAGAAACTTTATAACAAATAATTGTCGAGGATATTACTTAAAAGAAATTACATGCTTACAGTAAATTTGTATATATTTAATATAATAAAGGGAGATAAGACAAGAAAATATAAAATAAAATAGATATGGTAAAAAATAGTGCTGTAAAAATCATGTTATGTAATACTGCACTTTCATTAAATTTTGACCATGAAAAACTTCTATCTTCTTCCTATGCACTTTTTCTTCAAAATTTCGATTCACAGTTGCTACAAACTGAAAGCAAAATAGTTTAGAAAAGTCTTTGTACATTTTAAAAGATTTAAAATAAGTTCCATTTAGTTGATTGATAACATTGTCATTTAATATAAACTATAAGATATTTGTAAATTCTCCACATACAATTTTCTTAATCTTAAAAAAATATCAAGTTAAAATAATGAAGAATATTTGAAAAAGGTTTTAGGAAGTATTGTCTTCTTCAAACCACACGAACATGCGCATGTTCTTGAAATGGATACATCATACATACAAAATCTAAGTTTTGTAAGAAACATATGTTTTATAAAAGATGAAAATGATAGCGATAAAATTATGCTTTCAACCACAGATTTGATTTATGTTGATTATTTTATATGTATATTCTATATTATGTTATCTTTTAGGAGAGTCACACCAGTCACTTGGAATAATCTATGACATTATATTTATTTTTTTTATTTGAATGCTAAATATTTAAGATTCTTAATGAGGATGAATTGTCTTATTTTATTTTTTTAAAACTATTTAAAGTTTGGTGACCATCACAATCATTATTAGTCATGATTCAATTTCAAAGTTGGAGATATGTAAACAAAGTTAGAAAAAAGAAACCAATTAAGTATAATTATATCCGAATTTGAACTTTTTTTTCTTTCTAAATATGCGTATCACATGAAAAAAAAATATTATTAATAATACTTGCTGTAACTATTTTTTCCCGAATAATAATATTTGTATTTGCTATAACTATTGAATGTTTTTTTAAATTATAAATACTTAATCATAATTGAGATAAATTACATTATAAGATATATTAAATTTATTAACCACATTAGAATTTATTAAAAGCGACATATTATAATTAACTTAGTATGAAAATTTTGCTAGTAGTTTTGTAGTTTAAAAAGTACAAAATAAGCATAATATTACTAAATTTTACATTACATTAAGTCTTAAACATAGAATATTCTAAAGATTTCAGAATCTTTAAAATTGGTTATAGATGAAACTCTTATAGTTTGTGTTTATCTATTCTTATCTATTATAAATAGATTGCACACACACAATTTTCTTAATATTTTTACCTCTTCTTTCATTTTAGAGGTGAATTTCACGCACCTATCCAAAAACAATCTCTATTTACCAATATTTAGTTTTGTAAATACCTATTATTTAAATTTAAAATAATCTCTATCACATCTTAAATTGTTTATGCAAATAGTGTTTTTTATTAAAATGTTAATATATTATGTATTTTATTTGTAGAAAAAAATATTTATCTGCTACAAAGCAAATTTCAAAATGTTAATATTTTAAATATAAATGGAACATTAAATATTCTAAATTGTAAAAAAATATTTTAAAGATCCCCCAACTCTTAACTACTGGGAAAAAAATGGTCCAAAAAAATTAAATGCAAGAAATAGGGGTCCCTACATGGTGGCTGGTGACTTCGGGGAAGATGGAAAATGGTTAGTCAAACAGCGCACACATAATAAGCACAAACCAACCAGTTCCGTTCGGTTTTGACAATATATCTGCTTTGTTTTTCCCCTTCTTCATGACTCAAATTAGAAGCTTGCAAACTAAACCAAACCAGTTCTTGTTCTAACCTCCAACCTACCCTCTCATCACTCAATTTTCATGTTATATATCATACCCTTTGGTCTTTTTTCTCCATCAAGATCATTGACAAAGCAAAGAGTGAAGAAAAGTGGCAAAATCAACATCTTGGTATGGTTCTCATGGCGAGAGGAGAAAGAATCAAAAGGGACATAGGTGGTGATGGAGAAGTGTTATATGAATTGCACAAGCCAAGGTATTGGCGCGCCTCAATTTGAAGACATGGTTAACAAACCAACCATGTGGTTTTAATTGAGCCGCGTCAATATCTCATCTTGCACTTCTTTCCATCTCCAACCCCTCAAACTCAAATCCTCTCTGGTATGTTCATGTTTTTTTTCCATCTTCATGTTCTTTTTCTTAATTACACCCTTGTCCTCAAGTATTCTCCCAGAGTTACACATTTATTTTGGTATGCAGTACAAGGTTTGAACCTATGATAACTTTGTGTAAACAACTTCAATCTGACCACTAGGTCAACCTAGTGGGTATATATATACATCTGTTTTTTTCCTTGTATCGTTTGTTTTATTTCTTATGTGAAGAACCTTGTTCTCCTCCTGTCTTTGTCTATCCTCGCAATCAAACAAATTAATTCGATGTATTTATGCAGAAAACAAAACTAAGCCTTTTTTTCTCTCAAGATGATGAAAAGCAGGTGAAGATATATACACATTTTATATAACTATGTGTATAATGCATATATCTGAGTTCATTTGGCTGGTAGCTGTTGAAATACACTGATAATCAAAATAAAGCTAACCAAAGAAGTCCCTTTGGAACTAGGGTGAGAGAGATTTGAAGGAGTTATTTAAACAGAAGGCTTAGTAGGGGTGATTAATGAAGATACTCATTAAGCAGAAGAATTATGAAACACACTATGGCTATGTTAGGTAAGATGTATAGATACTGATCTTGGTCACAAAATCTCTAGCTTTTCTTGGCCACCAACTTTTCTTCTCCACCTAGATATTGATTTGTCTTCTCCTCTCTATAATTGACCCTGGGAATCACAACGACTACCCCACGAGTATTCAAAGCTTCTCCTTCTTCTATGCACGTTGCTATAGTTTAACAATTATATGATGAAAAATTGACGCATATATAATGCTTATTAACGTCAGCAAGAGTAGGTAAAATTGGCGTATCAGGTCGGCCATCAGAGCTTGCACTATCCTTATTCTATTGCATCATATCTGTTATACATAATATAGAGAGAATACTAGAAAAAAAACATATATATATAACATTAAATAGAAGGGGAGAAGAGAAAATAAATATAGGTCCACCCTAGTAAGAGTTTATATATATGCACATAATCCAAATCAGAATTAATAAGTGTTGGCCTGGTCACACACATATCCTCTTTTCACAAAATCTGAATGCACTATATGAGCTTAACTTACATGTATTGCACGACATGGTTACTACATTTCTAACTTGGTTTCATAGGTGGTTAAAAACTGAAAGAGGGTAGTCTTATACCTTCCACAAAAACTGGTTGATACACTGGACATGAATAACTCAGTTTATAAAGTGGAAAAAAGGGTTTTCACTGTGTAGTTTTTGCAATATGATCTTTGAGATGTACTTATACAAAGAATTAATGTGATGTTGTGTAGCTACTGATCTGAAATACTTAATGCCCGGGATGTCCATGCCAGTTATGTCAAACAATAAATATATGCACGTAGAACTATAAATTCTCTGCTATGTTGAGGGGGTGGGGGTTGTTGTAGCACGAGTCATAGGGATACGGATGATATTGAAGCTGAGAGAAGAATGATGAGAATGATGTTAGGGACTGGTTATAGGGGGAATTAATGAAGGGAATCAAAGAAGCCTTCATGGTTGAGCTATTCACAAAGTTAGCTACTGAACCTCTTGAAAGTGCAAACTCATGTGGGGCCTCCTCTTTTTTTTCTTTCTTTCTCTTGTTTATGTTTGCATTAACTCTCATACCATAAGTTGTGTCCCCATATGCATAGCTAGCGGCGGGGCAGGCATTGTGAATTGTGATGTTTCTCCAACTATCCTGTCCTTTTGAGATTCCAATTAACTCATGCAAAATCTGAAAAGGAAAAAATTCGAAAAAGGCTTCACTTTATGGTCAACATGGAGGGAAGGGAAGTTCAATCTTCATAAGAGAAGTTCAAGTTCAATCTAGTGGTCCATCACTCAATTGCCATACATACATGCAGTTTCAATCACAAGTTTCTTTCTTTTTTTTTTCTGCAACACACACACACACACATATATATATATATATATACACACACGTGTTGCAGTTGTGATTTCTTTTTCTCTAAATTAAGTTTGACCAACCTGAGGGTTGACCTAATTATATAACCCCATAAAATAGTAAGAGTTGGGTTGATATAATTTAGGTTGGAAATTAAATTAATGTAACCTAACTGGTTTTTAAATTGTATTAGCTTGATGCTAGCTGTTCAGTGTGGAGCTGACCAGTTATGTACTGAATTTAATGTGTTTTACTTTTCATTCAACTAATGGGTACTATACAAACTTTTTTTTAACAAATTAGTTAGTGATAATAAAAATCTTTTAATGCCATTATTTCGAAAGAAAATGAAGATGATAAGTTTCAATTATGTATACATATGTTATGCCACGAGATTCTATAGGTTATATGAAATTATATATATATATATATATAATAGTGATGTTAAGTGTATTGATGGTAGAAGTTGAAGACTTGGTTTGGTACCTCTCTTTATGTCATATCTAAGCAAAAATAATGACGTGAGAAGAACATCATAGGTTCATCACACTTGTTATATATCTAGCACTATCTAATTTCCTTTTTTCCTTTGGTCACTCTTGCATTTTACATGCTAGTCACAAATTGATGATTTGATTATAATGATTTCTCCTACTTTTGTCATTACTCCTAACAAAATCGTAATCGGAAGGCCCACTAAGCATATTAGTTTTGATTTAGACAAAATTAAGGTCATTATTATCTGGTGGCTTCTTCCTTCCTTTCCCAGTTATGGTATTTACTAGAGAAAAGAGAGAAAGGAAAAGTCAATGGATAATTGTATATTTTTACTTAGTTAAAAAAGAAGAGAAAAAATTGACGTTTCAAAAAATTATTCATTTCAATTTTTTTTTGTTAGAATTAGAACTTTTCACATTTTATGTGAATTTTTACAAAAAAAAAAATTGTAAGAAATAATTTTTCTATAAGTTTTTTAAAGATTCACAAACTATTCACAGGAAAAGCCCCATAAAATATGGGATATTCTATTAGTTTGTTCTATATAAAGGCGTTTATTATGAAACAAAAATGTGAGCTTAAAGCTTTGTTTAGATTAACGAGGCTATATCGGATTAGGGTTTTAAAAGATTTCGCTATATACAAAAACACGAGTTGTTTAATTTTCAAATAATATAAATAAGTCTACTCAATTAGAATTATAAAAAAATAGGAGGATAAAAAAATCAGTGATATTCTAATATATTTTTTTATAATTTATAAGTATCTTATATAAATTTTGATAGATAATTTTAATATGAAAAAGAATTTTAGTAGATTTGGTATTTTTTAAGATGTATAATCACCACATCCATCAAACAATGTCACTCAAATTCTTGATATCTTCCGAGACTCTTCTTCTTTCCTATCAATTGTGACATTAATTATGTGCAATATTTAATAACTATATTTGTAGAAGTGTTGTTACGATGAATTTGCTATTTAACCAATATATCCACTTCATATTCAACATTACTTTACTAAATAATGTGGATTTTATTTTTGAATATATTACTTAAAATAAATAAAAAACAAGAAAATGTTAATGCATCCAAAGCTAAGGAGTACACTGAGTTAGAACTTATTAACTGCTAAGAGTTTAAAAAAATGAATTAATTTAATTTTTATCAAAACCTTATCATTTATTTATTACTGTTCTCATTGACTCTTCTAATTTTATTTTATTTTTTAACAAAATCTATAAAATTCCTCACAGTCTTATAAATTTATAATAAAATCCTTTCAAATCTTTTAAAATCTTACTATATAAATTAATTAAAATCCAATACAAATCCCAATCATACTTTTTTTTAAGAAAAATCCTATATGTCAAAGCATTCATATACATAGTCTTTAATTTTTGCATGATCTTTTTTATGTAAAATTAGTCATTTAAAATCCCAATACAATATCTCAAAAGATTAAAATAAAAAAGAAGTGAAATAATTTCTTTCGGGTTTGGTTGGATCGATGTGTAGAAAAAAGAGTGAAAAATAAATAAATGAATTATATAAAAGAAATTTTATGCTCATGAAAAAAAATTAATTTTAAATGTTTTAATTTTTTGTTTTATAATAAAAGTAGTTATTACTTGTTTAAGAGAAAGATCGTGATTTTTAAGGTTATTTCTACTATAAGAGTCATCATATTAGTTTTTATTTTAGTTTTGGTAGCTTGTGCCATTTTTAAGATATCATTTTAATTTTTACTCCTCTAAGAGTTTTATAATACTCCATTTTAATATTTTTTTTATTTGAATTTTTAGGAGAAAAGTTGTTTTTAAGGAAAAAATGATTTTTTTTAAGTATAATGCATAATCTTATGAACTTATTTATTTAAATATAACTCATAATATTGCATTAACGGATGTTTTGTTTGTAATTATATACTCCACTCATTAAGATTATTTGACAAATAATGAAAGTAAAATAAAGGTAACACTTTAATGGTAAGACATGTAGTAAAATAAAGAATAATTATATAATTTGATTTATTTATAATTGTTAGAGCTAGTAATCAAACTATGGGTTCTGATATTAGTTCCTAAAAATAATTGAGGGATGAAATACTGAAAAAATTTTAAACATTAAAAAGTCAAAACTATATAAAAAGTTAGATGGGGTTTTTCAACTTTTATACAAAATAAAATACAAATAGATAAGTATTAAAACTCAAATAAAACTATAACAACTCAAAAATAAAACAAAGAGGTAGGTCTTAAAATCCAAATAGAATTATAGCAACTCACCTAAACTAGAGGCGCCTTTAACATAAGTATTTTTATTACAAAACTAATACAAGAAAAAGCAATATTTTTTTTTTTTTATAAATCCGTGAATGTTCTTTTTTATATATTTACTTAAGATAAAAGTGAACAAAAAATTAACCACCAAGGTTTACCAAACAATAAGGCTACTTGAAAATTGTAACAGACATATTAGCAAAGCAATTCAATACTGATAGACATATCTATGATGTAGATATTGACAAAACAACATTATCTATATCTTGATCTCTCTTCAAGATCCTTGGTGGGTAGATATAGAAATAACAAGGATAAGATATAATGAACCATTTCATGTTTGGAAATCAATTTCTGGTCATATTCATTGTACATCATATTATTACCAAACTTTATTTGAGTTGGATAGATCTTTATACAGAAATATCACATTCACATTTACTCTCAGGAATGATTCATATGTTTGGTAGCTCTCTTTGGATAGTTGCAAAAATAGTTATTAAATATTTATAATTTTATTATTTAAATACTAAATAATTATCTTAATCTATAACAAAATAAGGATTAAAACATGCTAAGTGTTATATATATAAATATTGTCAATAAAAAAAATGCTTTAGTTACTCAAGTTTTTATGGCTGTTAAATTAGCCACCAATCAGTTTTTTTATTTGCTGGAATAATTATAATATCGGAATTTTTTTATTGTAATCAATAATGTTTATTTATTCAAAGATTTCATTATTTTTATTTGTATTTTAAGATTTTTGTGTACAAATTAAGAAAATTCATATATTTTCTTGATCTAAATATAAAAGTTAGAACGCTTTCTTTTTTGTTCACTTTAAAAATTGTATGGGTATAATGAAAAAAATAATAATTAAAGTTATCTTTAATTTTTAAAATAAAAATAAATGTTGTTCATTAATTAATATATTGTTATATATTTATGAAAGAATGTTTCCCGGATAAGGGAATATCTAAGGTGGTAGTTGTTTTAGTGTTTCCTTTTCTTCCAAATTTCAAGGACCTCTCCCTTTTCTCTCCATGGTTAATGATGAATTAGTTTATTAAATAATGTATTATATAAATTATATAAATTTATAACCTTATTAAATTTTGTAATAATAATATATATATATATATATATATATATATATATATATATATATATATATATATATATTGATTTTATAGTTTTGGAAAATTTGTGAGGTTATAACCTGTGATAAGAATGATTTTCCTTTAAAATTTAAAGGACCTCCCTCCTTTCTCATGGTGACATGATAAATCAATTTGTTAAATAATATAGTTTAAATAATTTTATTTTTTAAATTGTAGAACTTTGTAATTTTATATTTTATTATTATTATTATTATATATGTATGTATTCATTTTATAATTTTGTAATTTATATAATTTATATAATCTAATATAAATTTATACAATTTATAATGGAATATAATTTATACTATTTTATATAATATTACTTAATTTTGTATGATTTCATAATTTTATATAATTACCATCTTATGTTTAGAATTAAAGTTAGTGTGCACATTTATTTATTTAATCATACTCTTAAATGAACATAATCTGTATATTAGCTTCTAAGATATGGTTAAAGAATAAAATATAAACATTTAAGTTGCCTAGGTATATGAAAGAGTTGTAGTTTGGTCTTTCTCCTTTCCATTATAATGACTTTTAAGTGTTTTTGCCACATGGAAAGGTGATGTCCAACAATTATGTCAAGGTAGTGAAAAAGACATTTCTTTAGTCATTATGTTTAATTAAAGAATGTAATAAACATAGCAGTCACTTCTTCTTGGTATTGTTTCTTAAATTATTAGTGGTTTTATTTTATATTTAAATGTTTTTGGAAAATGAAAGGATAATAACTGAAAATGTCATGGTAGTGATACTTTTATATATAAGATTTTGTATTTGTCAGAGGTTAATGATGAGAAGTTACACGTTAACCCTTTCGAAGGGAAATGGTTAGAGAGTAAGCTTACATTCTTTAAATCTTTTCCTTTCTCTCAATTCAACAAATTTTGAACCAACACTAAGTTTTCTTATCATGAATATCTTTTTCCCTTGGGCCTAATATTACTAAATCAAATGGTTAAGAAAATAACTCTTTTTGTGGATAACATTGAATGTTTTAAAGGTATCTATTCTACTTGTCTCTTGAATTTAAATTTGTTGATAATAAAATAAACATGATCAAAAGTCCTTGATGAAGTTGTTCTGGTCAATGATTATCTTAACCAGTTCATAAACAATATTTACAATATATTGAATCCACATAAACTACTTAAATCTCAAAGAGTCTGCATAAATAATATTTAAAATATCACAGTAGTGTTATCCACAATAATATTTACATTATCTGGCTCTACAGATAGTGAATTCACTTTTATGGCTTTCCCTTATATATAAAGTCACTGAAAAAACTTATGTCATTTTCTTATTTATTTTCTTCACTATTAATTCTCATTTTATATATAATTATTGTCTTCTAAAGTAAAACTTTTACCATAGAATATTCAAGGTAAAAAGGAATTAATAACATTTTTTAAAATTAATATTAACTAAGAATATATATATATATATATATATATATATATATATATAAGATTTATTTATTCTATATCAAAAATATTGATACATCCATAATTAATTATTAAAGGTAACTATTCTCTTGAGATTTATTAGGATGGAAAATGGAAAAAATATATTTATAGCACATTTAAATTTTCTAAAAATTAAAACAATTTGTAAGTTTTTTTTTACAACAAGACTTACTTATATATTTATAAAGGTAGACTTCCAAGTTACTCTAAGTGTACCTGTAATACATAAGTAAGGAATCTAATGTCTAGTTTCATTGCAAATCTCTCCCACAACAATCCCCACATGTGTTTTCACTTGCTATAAAACACTTTTGTCATGCTTCATTTGACAACACAACTCTCCCTTACATCATACTCGTGTTTCCTACATTTGCTTGCTTTAAAATTGTCGACACCAACTTACCTACCTTATAACCCCCACATCTATTAATACTAGAAATTATCCATTGTAGTTTACACCTCACAACTCTTTGCATGTGTTGTGAGATATTTACGTAGTTTCATGTTTGTATTTTGTTTCTTTGTGCTCAATTACCACTAATTTAAACATCTATATAGCCTCTAATGTCCCTTAACTCACACCTTACCATATGGTTTGATATTACTCATCACATGATAGAATTTTATGTATTTCCTTTTAACAAAGATAGTTAGCTACATAAATATTTTTTTTTGGTGAAAATTGTGTCAAAAGTGCATATTTTAGCTAAATAATTTCTTGCATCGTACCTGTACTCCCGTACTAGATTATAATCCTTCTATGTCCTCTTCGTTTTGCAACTACCTCCTCCTGATTACTTACCCTAGGCGTTGCTAACACCTCAATTCCCTCCCTCTTCATAGTCCCTCCATTATCTCTTAGTGACTATTTCAAATATTTCATACACTCAATTAAGCATTGCCACCAGTCTGAAATGTAAATGTTGCACTAGAAATTTTGCGACTCATCTAAGTCTAAGCTCTTAGTTGAGCCTTATAGAATATTTCTTTTACATCAGTTTTATTTGGCCCATATATTCCAAATAATATATATTAATCCTCTAAAGCAAATTCCTTCTATCATTAAGTAGTACTAAGTAAAATATTAGAAATGAACCCTAGGTTAGTTATAACGTATTGTACTTATCTCTACCACCTATAACACATGTTTCATACTCTATGATCTATCTTGAAACAAAATAATAGGTAACTAATTGTTTTCCTTTCTCATCACACAGTATACACATTATATTGTCAAATAAGAATCCCCTATGTCCAAATGAGCATAAGGATCTTCATGATATTTTCTTGAAAACAAGTGGGGCTAAAACTAGATTGAGGAATGTTGGTTTAATTTCTACTCCTCTTGCTCCTAGTGGAAAGATAAATCTAGAAAAATGTCTTGGTTCTTGATGCATAACATAACCACTTAATGTCTATATTGGAGGACTAATTATTTTGTCATCACCTTGACCCCTGTCTCCAATTTGCTTAGTTATATCCCTTAGTGTTTGGATAGTGTGAGATGCTTGTGAATGTGAAGAAGAATTTTCCAACTCTTTTCTTGCTTTAATTCTCTTAGCCTTACTCCTTTTTTTTTCAATTTTTAATTCAAACAACAATTTTTCATCCTCTAAGTAGCATAAATCACAAAAAAAACTAAATCATATCTCTATGCACGAGTAAAATGATAAGGAATTTCTAAACAAAATTTAAATTATTCAACTAGGTGATTTGTTTACTACTTTACAAAGGAAATATTCAAATTACCAATTACTTGAACTAATCCTTACACAGTCAAAAATTTATTAATTCATTTAATAAGTGAACTGAGTCAACTGTACTACAATTGAGAAAATATCTATTTTATCCTCATAGACTAGTAATTGAAATTTATATTTTATATTTATCATTTTCTTTACACAAAATTGTATGACAGGAAATCTTAAACTATAAATTTACAATAAAACTTTGATAACAACTCTGCATTTCTATTAATACACATAGTTATATTTAGTTTCAATAGTTCCAACTAATAAAACCAAGTTAATTCATTAATCCTAATTATCTAAGAATCTAGTGCTTATTATCAATTCCTTCCTTGATCAAAGACACTTTACCCTTGCATTAACTACAAAACAATATCATCCACAACTGTAATTTTGTTTCTAGTAGCTACCATTTGGTTGATTTTGTGTAATTCGCAACCATAAGGTATTTTCCAATATTCTTCAATTTCTAAAATCAAGTATAGTATTATCAACATTAAGACACACCCAAGTCAATTGATAATAAAATATGATTTTATATATGAATAGTGAAAGTACAAAAAGTTATAATCTATCATATCCAAGTATAAATGAGTTTAACTACTCATGATGAGTAGGATTAATCATTGAATGAAGAAAAAGGAAAAAAAAATGTAATGGTATAACTCCTCAAATATCTCAGTCTTCCCTTTTTTTCTATTCTAACTTTCCTAATTATATTCCAAATAAGTTTTCTCCATCCAATGGCTTGGGCTTAGTGCTTTGAGTGACTTGTTTAACAGATCCATTTCTTCAGTCTAAAGGCTTTTGTTATGCTGAGTTTCAAGATATTTCTGCTTAGTGCAAGTTGATCTCACTTTTATGATCAAGTTTTAGAGTTCTTTCGCTTAGCACCGGTAGCCTCTACTCAACGCCTAGAACCTTGAATCTTAAGTTGTTCTCTAGCCTTAATCCGCTTATCTCTAACATCAATGATGCTCTCTGTCTTGATTCCCCTTAACGTTAATTCCTTACTTGAGTGGAATGTGTTAGCCCAAATATGCTATTTTGGCTCTTCCTGCTACACCCAAGCCTATAATAGATAAATTCATATAATTCTAAAAACAAAATCTATGATAAAGTATAGATTATCCATTTTAGAGATGATTATAGTCTTTTTTTTTTTTACATGGAACATTAAAATTAATATGGATTAGATGTCTAATTTGAGTATATGAACAAGTAATTTTAACACATATCACCTCGAGACTGGAAGGACATAACTCTTTTCAACTGAGACATTAGATGACGTTTCTTAAATAAATTAATGAGATAATAACTAATATGGTGGATTGACTTAAGTACAAAGTAATATGAATCCCAATTTTCTCAAAACATAGGCTATCTTAATCAAATAATCCCTACCAAAATAGTTTAGGTCTAGTCCAATTAACATATATGTTTTTACACTAAAGATCCATTACTTTTAAAAAGGGTAAATATTAACTAATATTAGATCTATAAATATTACTCTTATCAAAATTAAAAAACAAATATAAAATGCTTCTAACTTAAAATTTGTTAATATCTTTGACTAGAATAAGAATATACATAATTTCTTTTAAAATATAAATAAAATATATATCCTGATAAATCTAGTCTTGTGTATATTATCATATCCATATTTCAACAAAATTTTCCATGTTATACAAAGTGACGAGGAGGAATATTTTCCTTAAAGAAAAGCAAAATTATGAAATGGAAGGTTTTAATAGGATATCGGGGGTGTTAATAAGAATGCCCTAAATTTGTTTAGTTTGGGTCTGACAGAAAATATAAATATAAAGGATAATGAGATTTGAGAATATAAAGGATAATGAGATTTGAGAACAATGACAGACACAACAACTTGTGGAAATAAGAGGAAGACATGTCCCTCACTTCTCCTCCACAGGTCCAAAGCCAGAAAATAAAAATAAAAAAAAGTAAAAAATAACATAATGAATTATCCAACTCCACTTTCAATGTTGTCCACCCTTCTCAGCACTGCAACCGTTCAAATTATCAGAAGCCATGGTCTTAAACCTCTCTCCCTCTCCACCTTTACATTCCAGTTCCATCATCAGATTGGCCAATTCCAAGTCACCCATTTCAGAACCTTGGCGAAGGCTCAAAACCCAATTCCCAAAACCGCTTCTTTCCGCTTCTTTTGCCTCCCCCAGCGTGAACTTCGCGTGCAAGAAGCAGTTTTTGCATGAAAACAGCAGAAACAGGTTGGATTTTAGGACTTGGTCTATTGCTGGATTTGACTATGGGAACTTCGAGGGGCCTCAGTCTGTGCTTGAGGCTGCCGCAGTGTTGACAGCCATCATTGTTGTGCATGAGAGTGGTCACTTTCTCGCTGCTTCTCTCCAAGGCATCCATGTGAGTAAGTTTGCTGTAGGGTTTGGTCCAATTTTAGCAAAGTTTAATGCCAAAAATGTGGAATATTCCATCAGGGCTTTTCCTCTTGGTGGCTTTGTGGGGTTCCCTGATAATGATCCAGAGAGTGATATTCCTGTTGATGATGAGAACTTGCTTAAGAACAGACCAATATTGGATAGGGTGATTGTGGTTTCAGCTGGTGTTGTTGCAAACATAATTTTTGCATTTCTTATTATCTTTGCTCAAGTCTTGTCTGTTGGTTTGCCTGAGCAAGAGGTCTTTCCTGGGGTGAGTGTGCCTGATGTTAGACCGTTTTCAGCTGCTTCTAGGGATGGATTGCTTCCCGGGGATGTGATCCTTGAGGTTAATGGAAGTGAGTTTCCTAAACCAGGTCCTAGTGCTGTTTCTGAAGTTGTTGAGATCATCAAGAGGAACCCTAAGCGATATGTTTTGCTCAAGATCAAAAGGGGGGACCAGAATTTTGATGTAAAGGTCACCCCAGATGAGAATTATGATGGAACTGGAAAAATTGGAGTGCAGCTGGCCCCTAATGTGAAAATAGCTAAGGTTAGGCCAAAAAATTTGGGGGAGGCGGTGGTGTTTACTTGGAAAGAGTTTTGGGGTCTATCATCTAATGTTTTAGATGGGTTAAAGCAAACATTTTTAAACTTCTCCCAGTCAGCTAGTAAGGTTTCAGGTCCTGTGGCCATTATTGCTGTTGGTGCTGAGGTAGCACGGTCAAATATCGATGGTCTCTTCCAGTTTGCTGCAATACTCAACATTAACCTTGCGGTTATAAACCTTCTTCCTTTGCCTGCTTTAGATGGAGGCACATTGGCATTGATCCTCGTTGAGGCTGCCAGGGGTGGGAGAAAGTTACCATTGGAAGTGGAGCAAACTATTATGTCTTCTGGAATTATGCTTGTTATAATTCTGGGGTTATTCCTTATTGTTCGTGATACCCTAAACCTTGAGTTTATCAAAGACTTGTTGTGATTATAGTGAATTGTAGTTGGTAGTGAGCTTCAAAAAGTATTTCATGATCCTCATCTGCAATGCTGTTGCACCAGTGTCTTAGCCAGTGCTATATCTGTAGAGGAGGCAAGGTAAGTTTCTTCCTCCAAGGATGTTATGTGAGAGGCATCCCTTTGTTACCAATTCATTGATCTGATCCGGGTTGGATTTGTGATCCTGGAATATAAACGTACAAGTTACAAATACTAGTTTTGATTAAGAATTTTAATATCTTCTCTCTTTGCATTTTCTTTGTAATTCATGGATCTTGACAATTTATAGGTTACAATTTTATATGGATTCCCTTTCCTCTGTAGATTTCATTGATTTGACTATGCTTCAATGAAGCATTAATACAAAGAAAAATCTATGCTTAATTTTTTAATCTTCGGGAATTGATGTATACTTTCTTTTCTTTGTTAATGAGAAAGTGTAGAGATGCCGTGTTTATGAAAAAGAGAGTCCAATATATGTCCAAAATTTAATTGTTTGGCATAATTGCAATAACTTCTTTGCTACATTACATGTCTTGTTAGGAACTAGGTCATTTTGTACGCAATTCCTCCTCAATGAAATGAGCTGAGGAATAAGGTCAGGCAAAGTATTCTTCGTCTACCAATATTTTCTGGTTAGCTAGCCAGGGCCTTCACATGAAACATAGAACATAGAAGTTGGATAGTGGAAATTATGTTTTAGATTATAGTGGGAGAAATGAGTATCAAACTGAAAAATGGCTAGTGTTCCTAGTAGGTTAACATCTACTAGTTTTCTTTCCCCTTAAAAGTAGAGAGTGAAAGGGAAATATACTGCATGAGAATTGAAACTAAGATTAGCATGTGAGTGCTTTTTAATACCATATTGTCAAAACTGGTACTTTAGTATCACCATCGTAACATCAAGTTATAATAGATAGGACTGTGAATTCTCAAACTAGAGAACAGATTTATAGGGAGATCAGAGCAATTAGCCCAGATAAAAATGGCCAAGAATGAATAGTGGGACTTCGTAGTTATTTGCTTTTCAAAACATTATATTTTCTACGCCTTAAACCAGTTACCTTGATAAGGAGTGGTAATGCTAAAGTCTTAACTCAGATGGGAAGTTCCCGAGTATCACTTGGATTAATGTGTGTTGGTAATCAGAGGATGAGACGTGTATCATAGGCATAAGCCAAATAGATAGCATACTCAGAAGTAAACTATTGAATTGCTGAGTGTGCATGGTGCTCTTATTTATAGTATAAATTGAACTCTTACAATAACAAACTCCCTAACTGTGTTATTAACTAATAAAAACATTATTCTTCTAATACTGCATCTATGAAAGACATTTCTTTATTCAAAGGAGTGGAGGATAGCGATTTCAATTAAATATTATGCTTGGTTGAGAGAGGAAGGGAGAGGATACATTTTAACAAAAGAGAGAGGTGATACTGTATTGTCTTCTTTTTATTTAGTTTATGTTGGATTGAGCATTTAGGACTAAGCGAAAAGCTATAGTTGTTAGTTAGGGCACAACTATTTCTACTTAAAAGCATAGTAGCCCAAGCGTCACGATTCAAATGTGATTTGGCTTACTTGACCTCCGTCACTGGACAATTGATGTCACCTACAACAATTTCCCCCAGCGATTGTTCCACTAGTAATGACCTTAGCTTTGATACCAATAGTTAGATCGAGCGCTTATCACTAGGTCAAAAAGCTATAGCCATTAGTTAGGACGTAACTCTTTCTATTTAAGAGCGTAGTAGTCTAAGCGCCCACAATTCGATTAATGACTTGACTCACTTAGCCTCCCCCATGAGACAATTTTCTGCGACAGTTTACGAGAGAAGGAGAGAGATTTTAGAAGTTTATTTATTTTCATACTTTATAATTTTGGATTTGAAAATTAAATAAAATTACTTTTGTCAATAAACTTATGCATCTCTCTTCTCCCACCAAATTCCTCCAAAAAGGTAGCAAACAAAAATTAGATGAAAAGAGATTTTGCTTTGCTTCATTCCCCTGGTCTCCGAAAAACTAAAATAACAAAGTTTGAAAAGTCCATCTCCTCCTCTCTCCTTTCCAGTTCCCTCTGTTAGTTGTTATTATGTTAGTGGAGGGACTTGAATCTATAACTTATCACTCTCTCCCTTTCACTTTTACCATCAAACCATCCTTGTATCCTCCTGTAATTGACTTAATTTAGGCATATAGGAGATTAGGGAAATGGCTCTAAAAATCATTGCCTATCTGGCAGGTTATCACATTGTGAAGTGGTGGTGATGTATGGATAGTGTACAAGGTGAAACATGAAGATGTTCAATGCATGTAGAGAATAGTAGAAAGGAATTTCTCTGAATTGTGTCAACTGTTTGTTTGTACACACCTCAAGGCTAAGGATTGACTGAGATATTTCTAGGGATAAATGTAAACCGAGGTTCTCAAATCTTACCTATTTTAGTTGCTGGGAATATCATTTTCTTTGGATGGGGTGCACCATTCTCAAATGATCAAGATATTGAACACTTCTGTAAAAAAGAAGTACCAGTTTACCTTATAACTTTTTCTAGAATACAAATCACAAACTAAGTTATTGAATGGTAAAATATTATCTTATTACACAATTAGTTTTAGATGTAATAAACATTTAGTGTAAAGTTGACTGAGAGTATTAACTAATAATATTTAAAGTACATGAAATTTCATGCTTGATATTTTGTGTATGCACTTGAGTGTTTTCTTCTTGTTGTCGAATGTCCATAAGAAAAATCAAAGACCATTAGCGTGGGAAGAAGCATGTGTCTTGGAGCCAGCTTGGAGCAAGAGGTTCATATGAGATCCTGTCATCATTGATCACTGGATCTAGCCTCATATGGACATACTAAAACAATAGTTGAATGGAGAATATCCATATGGAGCAAAAGGAAACAATATTATCGAATCCAAAAACATATAGTGGGAAAAAAAAAGGAAAAGGATGTATGTCCTTTGATTGTTCACCCAGAAATTAAGTATAGTTTTCCTATTTAATTTTGGAGGAAATATTATGGTTTTCACCAAGAAATTAGGTTAGGTTTATCTAGTGAGTGTATTTACATTAATGATCGTTACAGTCACAAAATAATAGATTCGTCGTGTTTTCCCATTTTTAAGAAATGTGATTATTATTGATTCTGTCTATATATTTACGAAATATCAGATATGGTGGTTATTACTTCTCTTTTATAGTCTCAACATATTAATTGTGTCACAAGTTAGCAAATTGTGTCATATCTGTCTTGTTTATTAAATTCAGTTGTGTGGACACTTTTGCTGGGACGGTAGATTATGCTTGGATAGCATTATGTGTCTAATACATAGGTATTGAATTAGAATTCAATTATATTAGTCTTTAAACTTTTTCTTTGGAAGGTTAATGAGATTTTTCTCTAAATAATTATATATGCATTAACTTAATAGAGTTAGGCTTATGCTCGGTTAGGATTGGGGTGGGGGTGGAATGGGAAAAACAAGTAGAAAATATGGTTGTTTGAATTAAAGGGATGTGAATGAATTTGTTGAAGGTGCTTTGATTTTGGTGAAATAATATGTCGTGTAATACCTCAAATGACAACACTATATATTAGTGTATTACAGATTAATTAATTTCAACAGTTCTTATTTTATATTTGACCATTGAAAATATAATTAAAAAATGCTTTGAACCACTTTAGTTATGTGTGTAAGATCAATTCTCTAAGTATTCATATTAGAGTGTGTTGTTTCTTAAAATAAAATGTAGTGTGTTGTTTAATGAAGAAGAATGAATAAATATACTGTAGTTTTGTTGGGATGGACACATAATTAATTACAAAATGCAGTTGAGTAAACTGAAAAAGAAATATGGTAACCTGATCTCTAAACATATTGTGGATTATTGCTCATAACATTGAATATGTTTAGTATAATGTATGCTATAAATACAAAGTTCGATTTAAACTGATGTTAGTATCTTATGCATTCTAAGCCGTGTCACGATACTATTTGTATAGGATCCGAGGCATTTATAAAGTTATGTGAACGACTATGACTATGAACTGATTATATATAGTTAATGATGACTATTCTTATAAAACAAAAAGAATTGTTTAAGTACCACTACATTCACCTAAGATTTATCCTAAAAATTAAAATTGTGTCATTTTATTTATCTTGTCAAGCAAGCTTCTTAATTGAATTATTTAATTTACAATCAAACTAAATATTTAATTTGAAATTATTTTTATTTATGGCAAAATGAATTTGTTTAAGCAAAATAAATTTGCAAATTCTTAATATTTGCTTGTTATATATAATGTCTTCCTCATCTTCTAGACCAAAGCAACAAAAAGGTTTTTCGAAACAAAAGGGTAAGGACCTAGTGTGGGCTAACTCAACTCCTCCTACAAACTTGCCTCCTTTCCTTAATTTATTAGATCACAATTGATATTTTACAAATGAAAGACAAATAAAAAAAATATTAACTATTAAGGAAGGAAAAATTACGTCTATTCATATTCTCAGTCCACACAACAATAACTATGCATAGCTTCTATTGGACTATGTCTTCATCATGTGGAAAATAAAACATAATATTGTCATTAGTTAGCCATACATTCATTATATGCAAAAAAGTGCAAGACTAATGGCATGCTTCTATCTTGTGCTCTTCTTATAACTAACATTCTCTTGTATGTGGAGTTTGATTTGACTTTAAAGGTCAACACTATAGATTAGTGTGGTCACATTTTCTAAATGAGAGATATTTGAAAAAATTGAATGTGAATGAAGCATGACAATATGGTAGGAGTTACCATTGCCCACAATAACACTCAAAAAAAGTGCATAAGAAGATTTTGGGGTTGAAGGACATCAACCTCATCTTCTCCATGATGGTAACATGTTAAGCTAAATACGAAATAATATTTAGAAATTGATATGCATGAACTCCAATTAAGTTTGAATATCATATCTTGAAACCTTTGCCAAAGTCTGAAACATGTTCATAAAAGAATTGATGCAGTTAAAGAAAGGATTAAGAACTCATAAATAATATGAAGTAGTCTTGTGCTTCATTTAAGAGTAATATTATTTTTTATAATTTCTTATGACTTTTATTTTCATGATTTACTAAACCTTAATTTTTATGCATCAGTAATCAAATTTATTGTTTCTATATTAAATTCATTCTCAAAATTCTTTTTTAGTAAATATATATCCAATTTTCCGTGGTAAAATGAATTTGAAGATTACGTTGTAAGATTTCTTTCATAAAAAAATTATAATTTTATTTATTTATTATACATGCATATGTTTACATATAAACATACATGTTTAATTTCATTATTTCAAACTTACCCTTAACAAAATAAATATAAGAGTGTTTTAGTAAATGATTAAATTAAATAATTATTTTTTTTTCATTCACATCAATTAGAAACTTTCTATTTATTTCCATTCATTTTTCCTACGTCCAAAAATCTCACTGTCTACTCTTTTCTCCTCCTTTCCTTCCCATTCCATCAACCCTAATCTAAACAAACCTTCAAGCAACATATTTTTTAAACAAATTTTTTCTAAACAAAATTAAATTGATTAATAATTTTTTAATAGTTAAATACATAATTTTTAAGTTAAACTAACACATGATCTTTGGTTGGCCCATCTTAAAATGGGAGAAAGGATAAATTAATGAATAGTTTGTATGATTGGATATCTTATAAAACAGAAAAAGCAAGTACTAAATAGACAATTCACATAAAAGGATAAATAATACATTCACATCTATAACATTTATAATGTTATTAGATTTATTGTTTTTTTTTCATACATACATAAATAAAAAAATATGAATAATATATTAACATCTATAATTTGGGACTTTTTCCATACATAAACGAAATGGGATGTTGATTTATAAAATTTAAAATTTAAAAACAGGGTCATGTGACGAGAGCTTGTAGTGTCATATCATGAACCAATTCCCCTAAGATATTGGTCATGTTCTATCATTATAATATTTTTATTTATAAGATTCTCCTAAGATATTGGTCATGCTTGTTCTATCAATATAATATTTTTATTTATAAGTTGAATTTTTAAGAATGTATAAATGTAAAATTATCAAATATATAGAGAGGATAATAGATTTAGTGATGTGGAAGTTAAGTTCCATGATTTTCTACCTTTACCTTACCTACAAAGACTGAGAAACTAAGAGAAAGTTAATTTCTTAAAAGCTTATAAATAGACTTTCTATATTATAAAAAAAGTCACATTGAATATTTTAAATGTTAAATAATACCTAAACAAATAAATTTTAAATCTATTAAATATTTAAAATATGAAACATCTATACATACAAGAAAAAAAATCTGATTTAACTTATGTTTTGTAACTAAATTTAAATATTAAAAATAATGATAGAATATGTATAATACAAAAAAAAATCTACAAATCAGATAAAAAAGAAATATAAATTACTAATACAATTGAAATTGTAATGGATAAAAAGAAAAATAAAAAAGTTCAATAAAGTGTTTTCACTAACTACATATAGAAAGAGGTAATATTAAAACTCTTTGTATAAATAGGCATCTAGACATGTGATTTTTGCTTGAGGTAGTTGATTACGACAACATTCACAAATTTGTGTTTTAAGAGTTTCGTCACGTCAAAAACCACTTCATTAAGCATTCCAAAACTGTGATATTTCATGAAAATATAAAAGTGTTGAAAGTTGAAACTAACTTCCTAAGTTGGTGGTGTTCAACTAAGTCACTTTGGCACATTTATCTCTAGACAAGTAATCTATATTGCGAAATACTTTATGATAATACTAATATCATAATATAAAATAGACATATGTTATTGGTATATAAGTTTTTACTTCATCAATTAATCAAAATACATTCATAGTATGATTTTTATGATAAATATTATAAAATTATATATATATATATATATATATATATATATATATATATATATATATATTTATTTATTTATTTATTTATTGACAGTATACAAATTTTATACTCTTATTTAATCACAGAATAATAAATAATTAAAAATTATTGACATTTATAATAATAATTTTATAATTTGTAGTTGGCATTAACTTTTTATGGAAAGATAGTATAAACTCTTAAATTATCTACAAATCTTTAAATTATTTAAAAGTTTTGAAGTTCCTTCTTGAATTTTCTTGTTCAGTTAGAGTTTTTTAACATGTAATTTTTTTAATTTAATTTTTTCTTAAGTATCTGCTAGGGAAAATGAATATAATTAGTCCATCAATTCATTTTTTATCATCTCTGTCATGTTTATATCGTTTTAAACCAATATTTATACATTTTTAGCTCACTTAATCCAAATATTCTTCATATATCATCTTCAAGTTTTATTTTATCCTATGGCCGCTACAATAAAACCCAGTTATTTTTGCTAACTTGTTATAAACAAATTTGGATAGTTAATTTTTCAAAACTGTAGACAGAACATTGATAATGATAGATGGTAAATTTGTTACCAGTTTTTGAAATTTTATATTATATTATTTATTTTAATCATTGCATTATTTACTTTACTTTTTTTGTAATAGTATACCTCAAGATATTAGTATTGATGATTCATAGTTTTCTTTATATCATTCAATTTTTTATTTATAATCATGCCTATTTAAAGTACATTATTTTTACTTTATTTTAAATTTGATTGAAAATATTTAAAATATAATATAAGTTATTTTTATGTTAGTTTGAATTTAATTGAAAAATATATAAGATGAATTGGAGAATATAACATAAAATCCATATAATAACTGAAAGTGGAAAATTTGATTAAAAATATAATAAATAAAAATTTATAAGATTTTCAACTAATAAAAAAATTATAAACGCTCGAAACATATTTTTATAAATAAAATAAAGTTAAGAATAATATGAAATAAGATACTGTTTAAATTTTATATGATTATATAATTTTACTTTTACCATTTATTTCAACAGATGAAAGGGTCATATACTAACTTTCTTATATCATGTCATTATTGTAGAATATTAACAAACTTTATCAATTACTAATCAAATATTTATAATTTTATAAATTAACTTATTAATTACCAACTATCAACTTTCAATCATCTATTAACTTATTTGTTTTCCTTATACACTTTTATATGACAATTTGTTAAAAATTAAATGTCATTTAACAAAACCAATGAACATTAAATAAATTTTCCACCCCTGATTAATACTCTTAATGGAGAACTTATAAATAAGGAAAAATATATATTAAAAAAAACCCATTAATTGAAAAAATAAAATTTTTATATATTTTTAAATTAAAACTTTAATAAACTTAATTAAATTATTGAAAAATTTTAGTCAGTTGAATACTCAAAATATTTTTTTATTTTCATTTGAGTAATTTGTTTTTTGGTTTTTTAATAAAATAAGTGTTTGTCATTTTTTTTTATTTCGTGCAGCTTACATTTTTTTTATCTTTGATATCCTTCAAATTAAGTTGATTGGTTACTTAAAAAATTGGAGAAAAATCATTAATTTATTTTTTATGATAAGATTAAATTGTAGGACACTTAGAAAAAATTAAAAAAAATATTTAAAACATTCAATAAAAATTCTTAAGACTTAATGAAAAATATTAAATATTAATTAAACCCCTTAGATATTATTATATAAAATAAAAGAGCAAAAGAAAAAGTCTACTTAAAAAAATCTAGAAGAAGTAAAAAAGAAAAGTCAACTGTTTTGGCTGCTGAACAGAACTGTAGAAAGAGAGAACAAGAAACAGAACAGAACACAGTAAATATTAAACAAAAGTGAAAAACTTAGTATAAATAAATCCAAACACAAGAAAGGTTTCCCTCACTTCGCCACTCCATCAAAGGGTTGGTCTCTCGTTCGACCCCACCATTGCTGTTCCATTCTCTCTGCTTTCAAATTGCAATTCTCTTCTCTTTTCACCAACCAATCACAAAGGTACTCTCTTTTTCTATTTCTATATTACCTGTCTCTGCATGTGTACATGAAAAAAAAAATTTAAAAAACAAACCTCGTCTAACCTTAATTCGTTCATACATAAATTCCTTGAAAAAATTGTGTACCCAATAAACATGCTGGGTGATTTCTTGTTTTTTATTCATAACCTGATCTATCTGTAATCTAATGTTTGTTGGGCATCAGAATGAATTTGGGTTGATAAATTCTTCAACCCTTTGCTTGGAATTTCTGGAGAGATCTTGTGTGAAAGGAAGATTTTGATGTACCCATTGTTTGATTCTTCTCACCAATTCATGACCCCCAATGTATTCTTCTTTTCTTGGGGTTGAAAGTTGAATAAATTGGCAAAGGCGTGGACTTGGCATTAATTTGACTGCGTGAGACTTGGATTAAGATGCAATTTTGTTTTTGCCCCTTTTTGTTTTTTATATTCGTCTCTTAATTTCCTTATCTTCTCCAATTTCAGTCTGTGAATTGATTGTTGATTAGACTCACTGTTTTTGGGTGAGTGATTGTCAATTCAATTAATCTTGTAAATTGTTTCTATGTAGAATTGGTTTTGAAGGAAAATGATTTATGTTTGTGCATTAGTATAAAAATTCATGGATCAAAAAGGTAATCAAATTGATTCTATAACACTGGGTGGAGTGATGCTGAATTGATCTCTGTAAGTTCTCAGTTTGAGTTTTGTGGATAGGAAAAACATAGTTGAGAGGGAAATTTCGTCAGTCAGAGGTAACTTGTAAAATTCTTAAACTGGAATTTCATCAATGAGACTAATAAATATCTTGTATTAATATCATATAAATTGATTCTAGACTCAAGTTAGCTAGATTTGATTCAACTCAGTCAATTCTAGACCAGAATCAATTGTTCTATGTGATGACAAACATGTAAATATTTACTTAAAATCTGATGACAAGTATCAGGTTGGTTGATATTGATATTTGAAATATTTTGAAGGCTGAAAGATAATGGGCAGCAAGGCACCAAGTTGGTCTGATCAATGGGGAAATGGAGGGTTTGGCAGTGGGCACTATGATGAGGAGGATGAGAAGGTGAAGAAGAGCAGTGGAAGCAGCAAGATGGCTGCTGGGGTAGACAAGGCCAAATCTGTAGCAATTGTGGGTGCTGACAAGGCTAAAACTGCTGCTGTAGTGGGTGCCCAGAAGGTGAAGAGTGGAACCTCTGCTGGAATCAAATGGATGAAGAATCAGTACCAGAAAAGGACTTCCAAGTGAAGTCTAAGTCACAGGTCACTTGCTTCTGGGATGTCTCAGATCATAGCTTTGGTAAATAATATACATGATGCCGCAGTAAAGTATTTTGCTTGTTTGTGTGCAATTTTCAGTACAACAATCCAGATTAACTTTTTATTTGTATTTTTCATTTGTTTGTAGAAAATTGGTGGATGTTGATCATGTTATTAGTTTATCCGGAATCTTTCTTTCTGTGACTTCTCATTCAACAAATTATTTGACAGTTTTACATTTTATTCCGACTGTAGAGTGATGTTTTTGCAAACCTTATATTGTAAATTGTATATTCTGAAGTTAATTTAGGTACACATAATTGATATGATAACTAGAAACTAGAATATACACAAATGGGACTGCATAGGTTGCTTTTGATTTCTCTCCTGAAACAACTCAATGTCAATGAATTTGAATATCAGATCTATTATAATTTAATCGAAATCAGATAAACTAAATCATTAAGATTATTTTCATGTTTCAATATAAGTATATTATTTTTATTGTAATATTTGAAGTAGCTCAACCATGATGAGTTTATGGTCACACTAAATTTTCCAAAAACTATTTTAGTATAGATCTAAAGAAATCTAATGTCAACAAATTTACCATGATTCATAATAGATGACTGTGTAAAACAGTGTCATTTGGTGGGTGAATAATTTATGTACTCTTTTAGTTTGTTTGAAGTATATGTATAAAGAGAAAACTTATCTCAATTAACCTCTTTATTTCTTATCACTTTAATTTAAAATTTAAACTGATTTTAATCCGATCGAAAGAAATTTAAATTGGGTTCGTTTCTGGCTTTCACTGTTTTCTCAGGAAGAAATCAACGTAAAAATACGCAACTCCGTTAATATCTGCTTATAAAAATATTAGTGGTTGGTATATAACTCTACAAATAGAATTTTGAGTGCAACGATTTGCAAAATTAAATTTGAATCACAGTTCAATCTCAAAAAATCTGTAATGATCATAATTGTCTCCAATAGAAAATGCTTATAATTTTTATAAAAAAAATGTTTTTTTCCATTATTTAGTTCTGTATTCAGTTTTTTATTTTTTCCTTTTCGTTTCAACTTTTATAATTTACATTAGATTAAATTAGATTATATTCACCTAAACTAGATTAATAAAAGAAGTTTACCCGATTTTAGTATACTCTGACATGCTCCTAAAAGAACCTTAAATGATCATTTTTTTTTATTTTATCTAAAATTTATTTATAATTAATCATACATAATTATTGTTAACTAGGGAAAAAAATGCTCTCTTTACATATATTAAAAAGTTACAAGTTAAATAATTAACAGAAATAACATACACTCAAGATGCAGTTAAATGTACTTTAAAAGGTTATAGAAGCGAAGAGAAGATTTGTTAAAAAATGTTAAGTAAGGATTTGTTAACAAAAGTTAACTAAAGATTTGTTAAAAAAAAGTTAATAAAGATTTGTTAAAAAAAGTTATGAATATAAAACTTGTTAAAAAAGTTCAGTAAAGATTTGTTAAAAAAAGTTATGAATATAAAACAGAATATGAAGTTATATACACAATTGATATTCTTTGTATATAGTTATAGATTAATTTTTTTAAAATCATAAAAAATAAAAACTGTGTAACTAGTTAAGTAAGACATAATTATATAATCTATAACATTAAATAAAAATATTTTCTAAATAATGTTCTTTTAAACTCAAATAATTACCCGCAATAAATGAAATCCCCTGCACAATAAAACAATTACCTACAATTAAATTATAAAAATTATTTCCTTTTATAATTACTTTTATGAAACTTTAATAATTAAAAAAAGTAGAGACTTACCTGTGCTTCCACTAGTGTAGCATAAATCTCAATGATCAAGGAAGAATTTTTTCAAAAACCATGTTAAACTTAAGTTAATACTTCTCTTACCTAAATGCGTGTTGCAACCATGAAACTTGATATGACTAAGAAAATTTTGAGTAACTGACACAAAAACATCACTGTAAGAAGGCCTGCTGTATGCGTTGTAAAAAAATATATGACCTATTACGCTTGCTCTCAAGTAAAGTCTCTGTTTCTCTTCCATTTTTTCGTTAAATTTGATCACAGGTGAGATTTGGGACCTTTAAGATATGTAAAATATAATTGTATTATACCAGAGACAGACACAGATCACGGATCAAGGTGTGAACACAGAACAAGCATACCCATAAACATTAGCAATTTAGAAGTGAGACAAACATGACACTTTCCAAATAACTTCCAGTAGACATAAAATTAAACTTTACAATAAATCCATCAAACAAGAGAATTTACAATTAAGCATTTGCTTCACATTGGTCATTTTAGGATTTTCTATTCAGATGTCATGGATTACTTCAGAACACAAGTCCAAATGTGTTCTCTCCACTGTAAGTCATATAAAGGAATCCATCTTCATCCTTGTTTTCCTCGTATATTGCAGACATCATTGCCGCTGCATGAACAGACAACAACTCACTTCACAAAATTAACCATAAGAACATTCATTATGTTATGTATAACAAATATTCCACATACAAAACCACAAAATCCATATATATATTACCAGTTGGTGGCAAGATGTTCTTCACAAAAATGAAGATGGCCTTCTCGGGACTCAGCTTGATTCTCTTCCGCACCACATACACAAACTGCCCAACAGTCAAATCAGCAGGAACAAGATACCTACAGTCATCCAAAGAACAATAACACAGTAAATAAAGAGGAAATAAAGGAGCCGAATTATATATCCAGTTGAACACTTAGATGATTGTCAATGTTCTCCACATTCCTATGCTTTCACTTGGTTAACACCTAAGCATTAGATAGAACCCCACCCACACCTAAGCTTTGGCTAGAACCCCACTTCTCTGTATGATCAAACTAACCAGTTATTACAGCCTCCATACTGAAATTTGTGCGCATTTCACATTAACGAAATCACAAAAACATCTAACTTTTAATTTCTTTTTTCCCCATTTAATTCTATATTATGAAGAGCACATACTGATTCTGCTTCTGCTTACCATGTTGGAAGCAAAGTAAAGTTAGGTGTGCTGTCTTAAGAACATTTTCAATAGATACTTCAGACATAAAGGGGGAAGACTCAAAATACCCCAAACAAAATAAAGACCAGTATAACTCAAGTTCAAGTAAAAAGTAAGAAACTTGAAATGTAATGTATATGGTGTATACTTACCAAAATTTAAATTAAAAGCTATCTGACATTCAATAAGTAACAACACTTAACAAATATAATTGGAGTAAATAAACAGTGCCAATGTTTACAATTGCAGTTTCCAGAGAATAGAAGAAACTAACTTTTTCTTATCAATTTCAGGAACATCACTTTTTTCTGCCCTTTCAACAATTACCTACATTGAAACATCATCCAAGTTGATCAGCAATAAACCGATTAATTAAAAGGACATATACAGATAAGAGAAAACAGGTCTTACAGGAATTCTGTCAGGATACTTCTCTCTTATGCGAGCTGCTTCAGCCTGTCTCCTCTCTGGCATGAAAGGTTTAGACATATTAGAGAAATACAAACTTGCAGACACACACACTCACTAGTCATGTTTAGTTTACAGAGAGTTCTTTTTCTTTAACATGATGCAAAAATCAGATCGTCCATGAAATTGAAGAGTAAAAAATACCAGACAAGACGTACCAGCAGCAACAACCTATAGAATTCAAAATCAAAACAATCTTCTCAACAAACAAAAGGAAGTGCATACTCAGTGATATAACACAGATCATTTTCATACTAAGCTAAATAAAATAAAATAAAACGAAAAATACTAATGGACTAAAAAAGTTTCATTTTTGTCAGGCTTCCACACCTCATGATACTCCAAATGGGAAAGTACAAAGCAGAAACATAAAAATTAAAAATGAGAATCCCAAACATCAACACAAATTCCCAATTAAAACTGCACTGTAACATCTGATGAAAACTGCCCAAAAAATTGAAAAAAAAAAAAAAAACTAAGAGAGAAGAAACGAACCCAGAGGGTGTTCCATCTTGAATGAGCTCTTAGCCATGGCAATAATTCTGTAGCAAAAGACACAGATTAGTAAAGCCAAAAGTAAGTACAAAATTAGGGTTTGCTAGGAAGGTAGCAATCCGTTGATGAATAACATCAAAATCAAAAGGGGAAAAGGTGATAACTTGCAATGAAAAATGATATTGCTTACCAGAGAAGAGAGAAGAGAGAAGAGTGAAGAAAAGAGAAGAAGAGAGAGAAATTGGGTGAGATCAGGGGAAGACACATAGAGGAATATTGGAAAACTTGTTATATCCATTTCCGTTTCGATATCTTCACACGTTTCGTGATTATCTTGTTGCACCGTTAATATTTTTAATTTTTAATAAAAAAAATGTTATTTAAACAATATGTTTAGAAGAAAGTTATTCTTAAAAAAAAAAAAAATTAAGAAAAAAAATAAGAAATTATAGAAACCTCTAAACATAAATTGTTTAAAACAAAGTCCAATTCAAATGAAATTGAAATTAAAAATTGGTTTAAATACTCGGTTTAATCTTTATGGTTTTATAACTGTTTCTTGTTAATTTCCATTTGTCACCTACATTTATTTTTTTTTCAAACAACTAAGTTGATATTTATAAAAATCAATGACGAGGGATTGAATTTTTTATATATACAAATTTTTTATCTCTTTTACTTTTATCCTTAAACTACTCATAACTTGGAGTTGTAGTGAAAAATAAAAACTATTTTAATCTATAATTACAATAATTAATAAAAGTTAAAGCAGTTTATAACACTTTTTTATACATATTTTATTATAATTTTGTTTTTTATTTTGGTAGGAAATTACAAGTACTTCTATTATATAATTATAACACTATAAAAATTAATAAAAAGTTTATTGTTATAATTGTTTACACACTTTTATGTAATTTCAATATAAATTTTAGTAATATTTTTATTTTAATAATTAATTTTTTTAATTTATTTTTATTTTTTTATTATGGACATGTGTTTTTACTTTTAAATAATAATTATACGAGCAATAACACGTTATTTATTCTACTGATAAATTTTGTTGAAATTTTTTATAAACAATTATAATATAAATAACCTAATACAACAAATGAAAACATGGTATATTAGGATTATGGAATCAAATTGAAAATTTCAAAATGGCCCGCACAATATATTTTTTTCTAAATAAAGACACTGGAATTTAATATTTTGAGTTTTGAATTCAGCAACAACATATTAGTCTCAGTTTACCATGCAAATGGCCCTTCTCGAGGGAGTTCTTTTGCACCCCCCCAATAATTTCCTTCTCCACTCTATATATTAAAATTTTCGCTTAATTTTTCAATTGTACAATAAAAATTATTTTTTTATAAAAAAATCTTAACTTATGTAATTTAAAAATATTAATAAAATTCATAAATTATTAATTTTTGAACTATATAATCTGAAAAAGATTTTAACTTTCAATAATGTAAAAGCTTTTACCTTTAAATTGTTCAATTTGAGAGTTACTTTGTACTTGTAAAAAAAAAATTTCCAATTTTATAATTTAATAGTAATTTTTATATAAATAAATATTTTCAATTTGTATAATATTAATCTTCTACGTTACATAATCTAAAATATATTTTTTCTCTACATTTATGCATGACACACAACAAAATAACAATAATATGATGGCAAAGCGACAGCTTCAGCGGGATGGTGGCCGAAAGGGACGTTTAATATTTTAAAAAACCAATGAGGGAACATATGAAAATTATGGAGGTGTACATAAATATTATAGGAGTGCGAAAAGAAATAGTCTATATCTGGTACACAATATTTAAGAAATGATATAGATCTGTCCAATCGGACCATTTTATCCAAACCCAGACAACAATAATAAAAATATATTTTTGATTTTTTTTAAGTTAATAAAAATAAATAACTTTTTTACATGTGGATTGGTCTGACCAATCTGTTATTAACATAAGTTAATGGATTAAATGGGATAAGTTATGATCCCCATTTTTTAATGGGATGTGGCTGATATCTGGGTCCTAAATCCACCTTTGCATTCCTATAATCTAATATATTTAAATTAATAATCAATTTTATCCTTAAAAGTGGGAAACATCAACAATTTAATATTTTAGAAATAGAAAAAAAGTTATAAAATCATGAAAGTAAGAAATGTGTTTTAATCTATATTACTAATGTGGATGACTCTAATAAACTCGAATAAAGTAAAAGTTGATTTTTTTCTAATTTTATCAAAGACTTTTAAGGTTATAATTTCTCCTTTTTAATGTAGTACTTCAACTTAATTATTTATTGTCATTTTCATGTTGAATAATTAAATTTAAAGACCAAATGGAAATAACGTGTTATGGTATTATAAGTCCAGAATATGTAAAAATATAAATATTTATTTTTACTTTGATAAATTGATTAGATTGTTATAAACCAGATAATATATTGTTTATGGATAAATGTTAATTTAATCATCAAATCTAACAATAGGGTTAAAAAGAAACACTTTTTTTTTACTTTTGAAAATGTTTTTTATTATTTTTATTCTTCCAGGTATTAGATTAACAACGTTTCACACTTATGCAGATAAAATTGGCTATTTACCTAATATGATTTGTAACATATTTTGTAGCATAATTTTTATTAGTTAAAAATCATTTAAAAGTACAGAATTACAAAAAAACATTAAATATCATGTAAATTTTTCAAAATTGAATAAGTTTTATAAATTTTAGATAATAAATAAAAATGTGTTAAAAATAATACATTTTTATATTAGCCTGTGCCCAAATCGAATCTGCGAAGCATTAATATCTACAATGCCATTTCAAGTGGAAATTGGTGGTTCTTTCACTTCGTATCATTTTTGGTATGGTCATTCCTTCATTACTGATCCATCAACCTTTTGCAATTCTTGCTCTTTTTTAATTTATTTATATTAGTACTATGTAATTAACAACATATTTTTTAGGATAATTATTTTAAAATATTGTTGGAAAAGATCCTAATAATATTTTTATAATTAAATTCAATTGTTTGATGATGTTTATTTAATAAATGTCGTGGAAAGTTCCTATGTCAATAATTCTAAAAAAAATCATTATTATATTTAGTTGTGATGATTATTTACATTTTTGTTGTTAGAGGTATTTTATAAATTGTTCTTCGCCTTTTTTTTTCTTCGTCGTTGCTATTATGTTAATCTATATTCACTATTGGTGTCTCCTTGCAGTTATAGTCATGTTGTTAATGTCATGCCACACTACTTTCATGGTCAATATTTTCTTTAATGATTATTTATCTATTCCATATCATGGACCACCTCTTGTTGTTTGTTGTTATATATCTTCATCGTGGTTCTTTATGGTGGGTTACCCTTTTTATCAGACAAACATAACCCCATTGAAGATATCAAGCATATGCATTGTTTACAATATTGCTTGACTATGAATTATAATATTATTTTCTTTTGAGTATATTTTGTTACATGTAAGTTAGTTTGAAACACCTATAATTGTATTACTTAATTCTTTTATAATTAACCTTGTCTATTTACAAATTTACTTACTATCTTATCGGTAAAAAGAGATAATACTTATTAAATATTAAATTATTTAATTTTAAGTTTGTGGAGATTAATTATTTTTTTATAAGTAATATATGTGCTTATGTAGATATGATATCAACAAGTTTTGTTTTTATACAAAATCTCAAGACGGCAAAAGTATAATAAAAAAATGATGGTACTACTTTCGAGGTAGAGTTCACTTTATAAGTTAAAAAATAATACTTTTATCATAAGTTACTTCTAAGTTATTGAAAAAATTTGGAACATTGATTATGTCAAATTTAGAATGTATATTTTTAAGTGTGAATGAGTTAATAGTAAAATTATAGTGCATTTTGGATTTACTTTGATAGATTTTAAAAACATGGCTTTTAAGAGTGATTATTTTATCATGAATTAAGAAAAGATAAGTCTTTTATATAAAAGATTCTTCTAATGAAAACTGATTATTTGTACTTAAATGAAGAATTATGTTGATCATGACACTATTAATTTAACGTTTGATGTTGTTGAAGGCTTTTATTCTCAAGACAATTACTCATTATGAATGATGAAAGTGAAGATAATCAATTGCAAACCACATGTAACAATTATGATGAAGAACATTATATTATATTTACAATAAAAAATGTAATGGTGTTGTTAATTTTTTACTTTCATAGCTAGCTTGTTATGTTTAAATGTTATTGCTTGTTATGCTAATTTATATTTTTTTTTTATGGATATGTGTGATTTTGGGGGAAAAAGTTAGAGAAGTTATACACCTATAACATTTGACTATTAGATGCATGTTTAGGAGGAGAGTTGTAATTGACATTTTCTTTCAAATAGACAAAAGTTTAGGATCCAAACATACTCAATTTGTCAATTATTTAGATGTCGTAACTTATTATGAAGTTTTTAATTTGTCAATTATTTAGATGTCGTAACTTATTATGAAGTTTTCACTTTGATACATGATTAGGATCATGTAATTGAATTAGAAAAAAAATATAATTTGTTAAGATATATCATTAGTTTATTACTGTATTCATGAAACTTTGATATTTATAATATTAATGACTCATAACTTATTCAATTGTTTTATTACAAAAAACTTTGAATTTGTAAGTTGAGTTCATAAGAAGTAAAATACTTTTTTCCATACCTACAAAATAGAGATAATTTAAGATAATTTTGACTAAATGTTATATCTTTTCAAATGCCAAGACAATCCTTCATGTCACAAATACGATATAGAGAAGGAGACATGGAAAATATTTGTCCAAAACCAAATTGTGATTTGTGGAATGTTTGTTTTTTTATTCAATATATTTTATTCATTTACTCAATGAAACAAATACTCAACAGGGAAAAAGGAAAAAATGTTCAAGAAATTCAACAAAATATTCTTACTCCCACTATTGTCTCAGGAGGATATTATGACATTTTGGAACAACAAATAATGAAGGAGAAGGTGAAGAGGTCAAGAGAATCTTCCTCCACTAATAAGGTTATGTCTGCTCTGTCCCTTTTTATTTGCATGAAAAGTGTAAGATGGGTTCATACTAAAACACTAGGAATAATGATATAACAAATTGTAAGTTATTTCTTTATACATATTTTATGAGTTTTATGTCATTCTATATACATATCATTAATTTTTTTTACTACAAGACATTCTCACTCCTAGGGTGCATTTGTCTCCCCTGGTAGTCATTAGGACATATTGACTATTGACTCTCTAAAACATCCTGGTTGGATGCATACAAGTGATTTTGGTGTGGGTGTGTCATAGTGTTTTAAAACAACCTCTTACCCTAACTATTTTATATGATTTTTGCATCTAAAGATAATGGAGCAATTAATAGAAACCTTAACATAAAGGATGACTCCTCAAATCACTGAGTAAATAAGTTTGTGAATAAAACAAAAAGTTACAGTTGAGTTAAACCTTAAATTTGATCAATAATTAAGATTCATAAACATCTCCCAATAGCCTACTCCAATTGAGGCATATGTAAAACGGTACATGTTTTAACACAAAAGATAGTGTGTTAAGGATGAGGATGACGAAAAAAAAAAAAGAGGTAAACATAAGTATCTCTTGTATTGGTGTAGTTGTTTGTTAAAGAAATTCCTCCTCATTTAGTGACTATCAAGAAAGTGTATTTTAAAAGATTAATTATACACAATTGGTCATGAAACCTAATTGCATAAGAGTAATAATTGAATGTGAAAAAGGCCACTAATCTAGATTTCCTACTCACAAAAGAAGTTCAATTAATGGAACAAAAATATTTATTTTATGGCCTAGACACCTAATCCAGTCCGTTTAAATATATATATATATATATATATATATATATATATATATATATAGATAGGTATTGGTCACTTATATTTATTTGTCATGCTTAGTGTTTTATAATGTTGATGTTCATCACTATAATAACCAAGAGTTAAGATAAAAAAATGTTGCATTTAATACTACTCCCAAACAATATTTTTAATCTAATGGTAAGTTGATTATGGTTTCACATTTTCTCTTTAAATTTGTGTTATATCATGGGATGCGACAATCTTTTACGTGAACAATAATAATGTATTTTGTTTTGACATAAATATACAATATAAATTTAAAATAATTTAAGGTAATTAATCATTAAATATCATTATCATACAATTATAATAATTTAAGTATATTATAACTTTATTTATTGGTATTAATTGTGATAAAATTGTACATCATAACTATAATTCATAAATTCATAAAATGTTGAAATGTAGACATGCTAATCAAATAATTGTACAAATGAAAAATATTGATTAAATTTGTATGGTTTCAAAAAGCCTTGCCATTCAAAAGTTTAAAAATAAAGAAAATGAAATGTTTAGGGTACACTCAATATTCCATTCACTGATTCCAAAAGGCATTTGCATGTTCCTTACATTAAGACATAAGTTCAAATTTTAGTAATTCTCATTAATCAATTGATCTTATTTAAGTTTCATTGGTAATTAATAGCTCATTAATAGTTATAATTATAAGACATGATCTTCTTATGATTTTGAAAGATTAACCACAAATTTTAAATCTTTAGTACATATCTATGAATTAGTTAATATACAAGCAAACTTGTTCCTTTATCCAAAGTTTTAACTAATCAATTTTCTTTTTCAAAAGTATCATAAATTTATATAAAGTCAAATTTATTTAGCTATCAAAGTCTATGGTGGATTTGTATTAAGGTATTAGTTTTTTATTAAAATTATTACAATCATGATTATATTTTTATTGAATTGACTCAATTAAAAAGTATATATTAATATAATAAATAACAAAGTAACTTTGAGTATGATTACTGTATCATGTATGTATTGGATGTTTAGGACAAGTCATGTAACTGTATTCTCAATTGTTAGATTAATAATGTACTTCAAATATTTTCTAATTCTTTATTTTTTTTATTTCAAGTAACTAATTTCCGCTACATTGCAATTTTTTAATGACTAAAAATCATTAGACACACAATAATTAAACAAATCAGTCATAAATCAACAAAATAAATTTTACACATTAGAAATTATTAATAACTTAGATATTATTGAAGGTTTTATATAATGGTGATTTTTTTAAGTATCTCTTATAAATTTTTTTATTAAAATTCATTCACGTAAAATCGGATACATATACGTACGTGGTATATACTGCTTGATTGTAGCAAAAAATCAACTAACAAGTGGGAAATTTATAAAAACAAAATCTACTTTGAAAAAATAGCATATACTTCATTGGTTTGCAAGAATAACTTGTGTAAAAAAAAGTAAATATACTACATTATTTATAATAATAAGGATATAAAAGAATATCATATTTTTATATTAATATTATGTACATTAGTTATGTAATCTATATAAACTATTAGGTGTCACTTTATTTTGATTTCAAATGTTTTTTCAATAGAATTTGTAATATTTTTCTCAAACAATGATGATTGACAACACAAAAATCTTTATTCTCCCTCTTTCACGTAAGTCTTGTACATCGGGAATCTAATTACAAAAAGCACTTTTTAGAACAGCTTCGAAGTCATAACTAAACCCGTTCTAGGGCAAAAATTCCTTTAAAAATGCAGATGACTTTTAAACTAAAGAGGTAAATTTTGTGTGAGAGAAGCCTTTACCATGCTTGGCAATGTCAAAAGAGGAGAAGGGTAGGGTTTAATTACAGAAAAGATGCTTCTTGCCTTGTCACACTATTGTACTTGGTGATGGCAGATTTAAATTGGGTAAATTTTATTCCCCTCTCATTCACGTGCTAGCATTCTTCTCATCAAGAACTCACCACAATTTAATGGTGCAGTGTAGTCATTCTCACATGTTTGTGTCTACCTACTAACATTATGTGTGTATGTGTAATATGGATCCAAAGTTTGAAGCCTATACTGTGTATTGTCCTTGTTGCTGCCCTCAGTTACCATAATTATGGGAGAGGATAAGTTACTTTGCAGAGGGAAAGTCTTCACCTATTAGGTCATTTAATTAATTTTACACTTTTTTTTTCTTATGTCTTACATTAATTAGTCATGTTATGTTTTTTTTTTTTTTTCAATCTTTGAACAGTTCTGTTGAGTAATTAATGAGTATTTTTCAGTAACTTTTTTATATTTTGTTGTTTTAGATCAACCTTGAAAATATTTGTGTGATAAATTTATTTTGAGGCGAACTGATGATTTTATGAAGAACTATCTGATATAAAAATAATTTTATTTTCACCCCATTCACTTATTATAAAAGTGTTAATTTCTCTTGCAACTTTTTTTAATTATTTATATAAGTAATTTAAAATATCCTAATTTTTTTTTCACTCATCGTTTTTCTGTTATTGTAAGACATGTTAAATTCATCGAATAACTATATGGGATGCATGTGGAGTTGGGATAGATCTACTAGGTTACATGCTAGAGGGCTAGTTGTTCCCTCTCAATAAATGTAATTTGTTATCTGTTTTAATATATTATATTTCTCACCTCCTTCCAAATATTTTAATATTGATATGTCCTTCTTTTACCTTTATCAAAGGATAGTCTCTATTTTTTTAAAAGATGTTTTGCATTTTCTAGTCAACATACATGTAAAATATTGCATGTTAGTATTTTCTTTATTAATTTTTTTGACATATTATATCGGTTAGACTATTCCTTTAAACATTATCTTATTTTATTTCAGTTAATCTTATATCAATGAGTATTTATAATTGTTTTAGCTGTTGAGAATTTTTACTGATTTTAGCTAGTTCAAAGTTTAAATAAAAAAATATTTTTTTATACTATAATATCCTATATTTATACCTTTATTATATATTTCAGTATGGAATTTAAACTGGACTTAGTTATTATTAATAATCCAATATTAAATTTCAATAATTTAACAAAACGTCAATAGTCTAATGTGGTAACAGTTTATGTGAACGGTTCTTTAACAGTTAACCTGAATCCCTCCTAATTGGGACATTTTCTGATGAAGGTCATTTATTCAGTTTTCAAATTATAAGTAAATTACTTTTTACACTCTATAATTTTAATTTGAACTTAAAGTTCACCTCCCACTCCAGACGCAACAATAATCATTATAATTTATGTATATATTATTACATCCGTTTAAAATCAATGTAAAACATATCTTATTTTCTATATCCGTAGAATCAACGTTAACTTTTTAATCGATGTAAATTGTTAAGAATGACTAAAGTGAAATATGTATATTGTAGTGGTGAGTAGATAAATTTAAGTTAATTTATAACTACTTTACTATAAATATTTCATTTTTGGTAATATATTTTTAGGACAATTTTATCTTTGATTTTATTAGGAAGTTAATTATTTAATTCCATTTTTTATTTAACCTCTTTTTATATTCTTAATATGTAAAGAGACAATGAGTAATTAAGTGTTTCTCTTTCTCTAGCTTACTAATTGTCCATATTAATTTTATTTACAATCATTTTGTTTTATACTATTTGTTTTTACTATACATTAATTTCTATATAAATTAATATTTTTTTATATTAATTATAGGAACCTAAATTGTTTCATGTGCTAAACAACTTAAGATATAAGTGATTGAAACGAGTAGTTCTATATTTATATCTCTAAATAAAGAGTTGGGTTCAATTTTAATTAAAACTAAGTCACGATTAAAGATAACACTTTATTTTCAAATGAACAGATTCGAAGGAAGAAATATTAGTGATTACACAGGCTTTTAAAAGGTCTCCACTTAGTAATTACTATAGATTTGACATGTTTGAGTCTAACATGACTTAAGTTAAAGTTTTCCATGTCCCTTCTTATTTATATTCTCTTTTTTTACAACATCCTTTGTATATTCTTAATAACTATATTGACAAGTTCTTTATTTTCCCTAAGTCCACTCATTTAATAATCATTAGTTAGCAAAAAAAAAAATTGGACAAGGTTTATTTTTGCTTAGGATATTGCTATTACTAAAATTAATCAATCATTGGCTAAATTTCATTCCAAGCTTCCCCCTTCAGCCTTCTGTAACAACCTGTGCTCTTTTTAGTATTCTCAAAAGGATTATGGCAATTATGAAATAAAAAACATGTGCATCTCTTTGTCGTCTAACCACACAACTTCAGCCATTTATGTATATCCAATTCTCATGTTTACACTTTTACATAATCTCATGTTTATCTGGGACATTCTTCTTTTATTTTGATTCTCCAGGGCATGTTTACTTTAGCTACCTTATAACAATAATGATGATAAGCATTACTTTTTTTTAAAGGCTTCTGTAAAATTTTCATTTTCTATATATAATTTCAATAATGATATATGAACACTTAGACAATAAATATACCTAATTGAATCTTGTATAAAAGTTTAGAGGAATTAAGTCTGAGAGAGTCATTGAGCAGGTTTTGAAACTTTAAGAATATTCCCAGGGATGGTAGTATTTGAATTCAAATTCTTTTGTTTACTGCATTTATGTTTGGTTTTCCTCTTTCTCTATCTCTCTTGATGTGTATTAAATGTAAGTGTCCATAAATAATATTTTGTTGGATATGTTACGTAGAAAATGATGTGGCAGAAAGAGTATGTATGTAGATGATTTGGTTAGGTCATGAATATTTCCCAATTTAAAAGTAACAGGACGTTAGCAAGGGAAAACTTTAAACCTAAAAGACCATGAATTGCTTAGCTAGTTTTGGCACACCTAGTTGCCATGCCCAGTTCTTAATCATGATTTTCTCCTTATTTGTAGCAAAGAATTGGAGGCACCTAACCATGCATATACATACATATATACAGATGCTGCATCATCAATTGCATTGTAGTAGAGGAATCATCACTGAACCTACGAAGGGCCTCACATGAGAGGCTTGGTATGATGATGGCTATGAGTACCAAACCCTAAACCCACAAAAGCAAAGGTTCTTTTTCACTGTTTGATTCATAAATGCTGATTGAACTGAACCAACATCCCTCTCCTTCCACACCACAATCCATAAATGCCCTCATTTAAAGCCTCAGATTTGTCTCCTCTCACCCTTTTCACGATTCCTGTACCTCCTTAAATTAATATTCCAACTTCCTCAGTGCCATGGTTGTTGAGAATTTAATGCAACTCCTTCAATGCCACCACCACTATACCCTTATTTTCTGCTCTCATGTTGGGCACTACCTTCTTTAAAACTCCACACTTAATTCACTCTCTCTCTCTCTCTTTCTCTATATCTCTTTGTTTTGTACATAAACATCAACACATCTCAACATGTCCACCCCTATATGGTGTTAACTTCTTCTCCATTCATAGATCACTGTCAGTCCCTTCCTGCTTCTCTTCTCTTCAACTCATTTAAACCTAGGGTTCTTTATATATGAATGCTATATATATATATGTTATGTTTCATTGTTGTTGTTGTTATCAGCACTTTCCATGTCCCCAAGTGAAAAAGCACGAAATTTTGTTATGAATCTTGATGCTGTGTTATTTGTGGTTGGTTTTGCAGCAGAAGTTGAGGCAAAGAAAGATGGTGGCAATGAGGGGTAGAGGGGACCGGTTCAACGGGATATTGGTCCGGTTCAATAAGAAAGCAATGCTCAAAAGGGTTTTAGGGTCCTGTTTTTTCATTGAGCCGTGCCAATATCACGAGCCACTGCTCTTCACACCCCTGAATGATGCTTCTTCTCTTTGCAGTCTTCAATTGCCTTTTCATTCAGAGACATGCATCATATGAAGGTTGTGTACTCTTCATCTCCATCTTTCTTTCTTTAACCTTTTTCTCTTGTTTTGTTTCTTATTATTATATGGTTTGAAAGAGTTTAGTTATGTATATTATGGTTCTTATAGTAGTAAGAAACAGTGCTTGTGAAAGTGTTTTGGAGGTTTATAATATATCCATATATTCTTTTCTGCTTATTTTTTAAGTTCTTTAAAACAGTTTATGAAAATTACAGCTTATATAAACAGTTTTTACAAAGATTCTTTTAGGATGAAACAATTTTTGCACGTTGGAATTTGTTATTAAATGTTGAAATTTGTAGTCGTATTTTCTGAACTTTAACATAAACTTGACTTATATAAATATTTAATCTGCACATAATTAATATTTTTTGTGTTGAAGTTTTCTTTTACATAATTTAAGGAATATTTAATTTATATATGATGCAATTATTCTTATCTATTGCTTCGTAATTTTCTGTAATTTACAATTTCCTCCTGTGTATTCTTGTGAAACAATCCTCTATCTTAAATAATTTAAGGATTCAGACTACATTACCCTTATTTATTGATTTGTAATTTTCTATATTATTTTCAACTACTTCATTTATACCTTTATGAAACAATAATTCTATGATATTTTCCACTTGTCAGTAACATCAAGCACTTTTTCAAAACTCAAAGCTATCAATACTTACTGAAAACATCTTAATTACTGAACTATATATAAAAGTATAACTGTAAAAATGACACAATTAAATATTAGGTTTTTGAAACAAATAATCAAAAATTAAAAAAAACCCACCAAAGATTTGAAATTGAAAATGGATACATGCCTTTTTCCTTTTTCCTTATTAATGTCTTATGACATATATTTGATTTTTAGTCACTATCTTTCATTATATTATTCTTTCTGTAGTTAATTTTACAGATCAATATGGATGCATATGGAACAAATGTGTATGGCTGAAAGAGAACATTATACTATACATTTGGGTCTCGTTCTTAACATGGACATTTCTCATTGTTCATGTCATGGCTATTGTCAAAGTCTGATGCAGAGTTATGTTGTTGAGGCATTTTGTGATGCTTCTCTTTATTATCAATGATTCTTTCAGTGGCATGATTAATATATTTACCAGATATATGCTTCTATATACAAACACACATGCACAATATTTAATTGCATATAAAAACATTACATACTAAGGAATGTTTATTTCACGTATAATCTTAAAATATGCAGATGAGTATATAATTTAAAGATATTTTTTCATGTTTGGTATCTTTATTTACACTTTCATGTTTTAAACTAGTTCTGGGTGAGCATCTTACATTCTTACATGAATATGTATTATTACATTAAATACCTATTGCTATTATATTCTTTTATTTTTTTCCTTTTTACTTTTATTTAAATTTGTTTAAGCTACTCAATATCAATAATATATGAAAATAAGAATAACTTTTCTGATTTAACAAAATCGTACCGTAAAACAAATTTACTAATATAAAGAAGTCATTCAAACTAACGAGTTGGTCCGCAGGAAACAAATTGCTAAACTTTTTTAATATTTTTAAATTACTAAAATAAACATTAACTTTTTTTTGAATTACTTAAATAAATTTAATTTTTTTAAGAAATACTAAATATCAAAATCAAATATGACTGATTGGGAATAGCTGTTTAGGTCAAATATTTTATGAGATGATTTTTAGAATACAAAATCATCTGAGTTATTGAAGAGCATTAAAAAAATTATGAATTATGCAATACAGAATACACAACATGAATTTTTCTCACAATTTTACAAAGGTGTAGGAACAAACCATAAGGGTGCAAGCCTAACTTTGATTATGTTGAAAAAAACCGTTTGGGCTAGCCAATATACATTTGGGCCAAGGTGAAAAGTTTGGTGGATTAGGCCTCAAGCCCCATTGCTGGTGACAACACTATTTAATTTAACTTTTTCAATTTTTTTTTAATTTGAACTTCTTTCTTAGCAGTCGTATCAAGACTTTGCTTCTTACGTGTTTGGAGGCAAAAGAAACAGCAGTAGCAGTGTTGAATATTATTTGTACAGACGTCAACCTTTTCTCTATAATTTTTGCAGTAAACATTGTAAAAGGATAACGTATTGATTACTCATACTTGTAGTTTTATCATATTTTTAGTGTGAAATTATTATTTTACTATTGATTAACGTGGAACAAAAGTTTAAGAAAAAAAGGCTAGAGTGATTGGAATAATTTTGATTTAGTTCAAAGTCACCATTTTACTGTAAAATTATAATAAGTAATGTTTGATGTGAACATTTTTGTCACATCAATTTAATCTTGTGAAAGTTCATGCCAGAATAATTTTAGATTACTAATCTTGATATTCGGCATTTAGAAACAAGATAAATTAAAATAAATGACACACTTATATATAAAAAAAATATTAATCTCTGGGCAACTTATTGACTAAATTACTAAAAGGAATTGAGTTCATCAAGTTAAAACTTGACATATTAAGTGCCACACGCAAGAAAGAATATTACAGCTATGAAATTTTGTCTTACTTAAAATTGGTTTTTGAACAAGTTTTTGACGGAATATATGGACTTTTAACCATTTTTTTTCAATTTTTAATTAGCTAATATAATCCAATAGACCTAATGGCATATGAAATATTATATGATATTCAATAACAATATTTCTTCTTCAATTTTAATCTTAAGTTAAGAATTGTCACTACTATATAAAGTAAATTAATTTTACTTTTAATCGATCTAAACTTTACATGCATATATTATGTCATATATGACTATAGTTTAAGTATCTTTTGCACGTGTTTTCTGCTGCTTTCTGCAATGAATTTGTGCCAAGAACAATCAATGGAACACAGTTCTACACATTTCCATTTCTGTGCCTTCTTGCTACTCCTTCAGTTTCCATTCTTCAGTAATCTTTTGGGAAACGATACCAACATTTTCTTACACTCCCTTACTTTACTTTATGTATCAGATTATTAAAATATTTTTTATGAAATTAAGTATAAGTTGTTAGTCTCGTCCTAGATAAAAGTAAAATAAAATAAACAATATATAAGAAAAATATTCGTAAACTCAGTATGCAAATATTTTGAATAATATGTTAAGATTTTGAATTGTAAATATGGATTCATGATTTTTTTATATAAGTTTCTTTGATTAGTCTTTTTCTTTGATTATACAACCTTGCATCTTAATTTAAGGAACCACAACTTACTTGATGATCAAGTAATTAGGTTGAAATTTTGAGCTACACACCAATAATCCATCAAGGAGCAGATTTAATTGACTTGAATTAACATGCCTTTGCTTTTTTCAATAAAAAATTATGTATGACAAAACAAACAACTTCGCATATTTTGTCTTTTAATAGACATTATGAGGCATTTGTTTCAATGATTTTTTTTTTTTCATTTTCAAGAAAATGAAAGTAAAAATATTTATTCTTATGTCTGTTAGAATATTGTAAAAATATTTGCAGATCTATTTTAGTTTAAGGAAAGCCTCATGGAAATAAGGATTTTTTTTATCTCTATTATTACTTTTATTTTTTATTTTAATCAATTTAGAATTTAAAAAATATTCTTAGAAATATGAAAATTTAGAAAAACATACATTATTTATGTTTAGGAATAGTTTTTTGATCATAATATTTCCAAAATACATTACAATATAAAACCTTGAAATAAACTCCTCTTAATAAATGGGTATCATTCTTAAGATTTGCATTAATTTGAATTAGTATTGATTATAGCATAAGTAAAACATATTTTCTTTTATAGTAATAATTATTCTAAACCTTATATTTAAGGTATAGTTACAGTAATTGTATATTAAAATTAAACTTTTCTTTTCTTCCTAAGCTGAATTAACGTATTCTTTTAAAATATATATATATATATATATATATATATATATATATATATATATATATATATATATATATATATATATATATACATATCACGTGTTTATCCCGATAACTTCATGAAGACTGTCTTTTTATCAACGTAATTATTAAATCATAACTATTTTTTTATATTCATATATTTACTTAGATATTTATTAAGAATATTGTTATAGAACTAAATTATTAGCAGAGAGTAATTCTATCTTTTTTTGCTACATATTCATGCATGATTATTTAACCAAATTATTAAAATTAACTTCTTTCATCTATCACACTTTCACTCAATGCATATTATACACAATCTCATTTCTACCTTTAATTAATTTTTTAATTTGTAAATTTTATAAAATATAACAGCACATACACAATTTATCCATTAAATAATAACATAATAGTTAAAAGTGACATGTGAAATATAAGATCATTCCAAAATAGACGATATATTCAATCTTTTGAAAGCTACTTCTATGGTTTTATATGTTTTATTTTATTTTTTATCTTTTGGTTATTTTATTCAATAAGTAAATATATAACCAAATACTTTATTCCATCTTAATATACTTTAATAACAAAATCAATTTTTTTTTCTCTTCATTAAAAATCAGATCCAAGTTTTCTATAGTCAAAGTCTTATTCAAATATGATTAATTATTGGACCTTAGGCCCTCCTTGTTAAAAAAAAAAATTGTTTATAATATAAATAGTATAATATCTTGCTTTATTCACACTTGAATAGTATATTTATCATATTTTATCATTAAAGTTCAAATATTTTAAAATATTTTTGTTAAATCAAAAAATTATATATTAAATTTTTTTAATCAATTTATATATTTATTTTTATACAATGCTTTTGTTCACTTTTCACAGTTAATAAGTATCATAATAAAATTTATGTTTAACTATTTTGTCAAGCAAATACTTTATGATTTACCATGTGTAAGTTAACCAAAATACAATTCTGCAATTAGAAATTCATTAGAGAAAACTATGCACATTAAAGCAAATATTCATGTGACTAAGTCTGAAGAAGAGTAATTTAAAAAAAAAATACAATTATAGAGACAGATAAAGGTACCTTAAGAAAATTACCAATCACCATCTTTATTTGAAGGTTGAAGCTCAAATTATTCTTTACTTTTCCTTTTGTTTCTTAGTGTACTTGCATGTTGGATGTGCCAAATTTAGATGTAGAACAAGTAGATATCATTGAATCATTTGATTTCAACCAAACCAGAAAAATGAAGTTGAGGCAGAAGAAGCAAAGGCAGCAACAGCCGCCAATTATATCTGTATTTATTAGGAGCTTGATAGCCATGGAACTATGAACAAACTGAGTGGCCCTTCAAGCATCAAAGAATGGATATGACGTGGACTATGCATGTCCTCTTCTTACTAGCTCTGCTACCATGGTCAATCTCCTCTTAAAACGCAGAAGGTCCATGGGGGCAAGCATCATATTCTTTCTCAAACACTCTCTCACAACTGCTCTCTTGTGTAAAATAACATTTCACTACACTGCACAAAACTATAGAAATAGAGAGAAAAAAAAAATATATATATCTTGTAGGGTTGATTCATGTTGCCTTAGTGATATAATCTTCCTGAGTTAGGAAGAACTCCAATAATGTCACCTCCTAGAAAGAGGCACTCCACAAAGCATTCTCACCCTCTCCACACCTCCTATGTACCTCTTTAATCCTCTCAGCAGACCTGCAAATTCCACTGCAGCTCCAGTCAAACGATGCAACACAAATGTTGCCTGCTTGGGCCTTCCACTCACAATCTGCAAGCAAGAGTGACCAACTTAGTGCTTTGAAAGGGTTGAATTTTGATGATACTTTGAAAGCAAACCAAATAGGTAATGGTATGATCATATTTAAGAGTCACAATTTGATTTATATATTCAGGAAAAATAGTCACCTGGAGGAGTGCCACAGCAAAGTCTTCTATCATCTATATGCTCCGCATCAAGTCCAATAAACCAAGATCCTAGTGAAACATCCTCGTTGGCATACTTGTGAAGAACATCCCTGAGACAAAACATTAACACACGGGGTGAGAACACATATTAGAACCCTTTATCCCATTGAAATTGATTCAATTTATATATGTAATTACACTCATAATACTACATGAATTTTATGTCATTACACCCAATATCCCTATTGTTCTACAAAAGTCCTTGATTTCTTGTGATGTTAGATAAATTGAGGGAGTGTGAGGGTAGTTTGCCCAATTTACAAGTTATCTTTTTTTCCTTCATAAATGAGATGAAGTAGAACTTACTGGTTAATTGATATGTATGTAGCTAAATCGTTTGAAATGGCATACAACTGCCCTGTGGCATGTCGGAAATACTTGTTTCCAGCCTCTCCAAATTTCCAGTACTCAGGTTCGTGGTATCTTACTCCTCTGTGCAACAAGGAAGGCAGGTAACAAGCTTAAGTCAAAGAGCTTTAACAATTCAACTCAATGAAAAAACAAAGATAAAAGGACAAGCACTTCTTACTTTTGAGATAGGACTGGCCCAGATTTCATGCATCCAATGTATATCCGTGGTTTTGATCGGTGTCTAACTAGAGTTTCCCCCAGAGTTGCTGAAGCAGAAAGAACAAGAGACTCAGAATAGAAAGTACATATTAAAACAATATCATGCATACTTGTAATGGAAACATAAAACTCATGCTAGGACTTGGTGGTACAGTTATTTTATTACATTGTTAATAAGTGAACACGTTCTATGCCCAAGAAAGGGGTTGGTTAATTACAAAACAACAACTCCTCACGCTAATTTTATACATACAGTTGGAGATTTTTAGATATTTTAGAATGATTAATACCTATATTTACATGAACATCATCATCAACTTTGACATAGAAATCAGCATCCCACAGGTTCACAGCAGTGGCAAAATAGGTTTTTGTTTTTGCTGACAATTCAAGGTATCCTTCCACATGATTCTGCATAAACAAAGTATAAATAAGTGGAAAGGGACATGCATGTGGAGGTAGAAGAAATGAAGCAAAAAGGAACGCATGTGTCAAATTACCAGCCTCAAGAAATCTCCATGCTTTCTGTCCTCAGCTTCAATAGCTCTGTCAAGAATACCCCCTGATGTAGCACTAGATAAAGGACAAAAAAAAGATCAAATTATAATTCGTCAAATAAATTCATTGGTTATGACTGATAAATTGATGGACATGTCATATGTGTGCAGTACCTCATATCCGGTACACTAAAATATAGATTGAATACATGAAGATCTAATAAGTGCATGCAATCTTTTACTAAAGCATGATGATTTTGGATTGAGACAAAAGCATGATAATTTCGATAATTATGTAACAAAATCATTTAAATAGTTATGGCATATCTACCTGTGTCCAATTACAAAGCGGATGATGATGCCCTTCTCCTCTAGCTTCTTTCTTTTCTCACCTATTTTCCATGTTAACAAAAGAACCAACCATCACAAAACGTAACCAGTAAAAATTAGATAAAATGGCAAAAAAGAAAGCTGAAAATATTAAGAAATGGAGTTGAATTATAAACCTTGTGGCATCCAAGTGGCACGAACTGAGTCCCTTCTTTTCCTGCTGCTAAATGCAGTATTAATCCCAATGACCATAAGGTACTTTCTCTTACCAGATGATTCACTCATCCTTATATCATCAGAAACTGGAGCACCACTTCTCAGAGACTCCTGAGTTGCCCTTGCAGCAGCCAATTCCATCTCTAAGTTTGAAATAGTCTTGTCCAACGTTCTACATCAATACTCACCCTTAAGTTAATGACAAACAAAATAACAAAATAACACTAACAAACAAGACTTATAATAGTATCATCATGGCTCTACATATAACTTACTGAATGGAGTTATGACTCTTGTAAACTTCACCATAAATGTCTTTATCGCGCTTCATTTCCAATTCTTGCATCTAAAGGGTACACCAACATATATAATAAGAAAAAAAATAAGGAATTTTATACTTCAAAAGTAGAAAAGGTTCTGTAAACATGTGACTGTCGGTGCTTACAATTCTGGAATTGCAACCTTCTGAAACTACATTCAATTTATCAGCTTCTGCAGCCGTTGGTCGGGCTAGTCCTTTGTTGTTTTCAGGAATAGTCCATATCCTGTTATGAACATTAACATTTCTCATCAGAAAAAAGTACCATAACGTAATAACCACCACTTTACCAGTTGCCAAGGCAATACCCTTATGCAATGAAGCTGCATTTATTAACATCTAACGCACCGACAAACAAGTTGTCTGAAATATTAACAACCCAGATCCAAAAACTAACCAAACCTCTTTCCAGATATAGTTATTACACAACTACCGTAAGAAAAATACGAGAGTGCCAAGTAACATACAAAGTATTTTCTTTTCCTTTTTAGACTTTTTCCTTTTTCTTCCACAAGTACCCTCTTGGAGACAATCTTGAATGAAATACAATTGGACATTAAATATGGAGATTCGGACCTTGATTCGATAATATGAAACTAGTCTCTTTTGCTAGACTCAATCCATAGATGATTTTTACTCTAAAGATAGCGGTTAAATTTTCAGAGAGATTGATAAAACGTAAGCAATGAGAAGAACTGAACCAGGAATTGAGACCAGACGCCATAGTTGACTTAGCAATAAGAGTCAATCATACAGTGAAAAGATGAAATCTTAAACCGAAGGGTACCATGATTTAGAATTACTCATGGCAATTGAATCCAGATCTAAATCCACTCTTCTACGAGCTTCAACGAAGCAAGATACAAGAGAAAAAAGTAACACACAAGCAAGTCAACGAATTAAACACACAAAAACCAATAATTAATCACACAAACACATAAAGATCTGAGAACACTGATTGCAAGAGTAAACAAACAACTCAGAATACACGAATTCGTTTCACAAAACAGAATGAATCAGACTGAAAAACCCACAAGAAATCATCATTTTTGAATAAAAAAAATGTGCCAAATGGAGAAATAGGAATTGGAAAAGGTGAGGAACCTGGTAGTGAAGAGCATTCCAGCACAGAAGCTTCCCAAGCACAAAAACAGTGCCCATCTCTGTGAAATAACGCTCCTGGAAGGCAATTCTCCTCTGCTCTTCCAAGTCATATTTTTTATGCTGTCTTCAAACTCGGCACTTCAACAGGCAAAAACCCAGATGAGAAACTGGGTTTCTGAAAGTGAAGTGAACCTTCTGAATAAGAATAATATAAGAGGGGCAGACAGAGAGAGAAAGAGAAAGAGAAAGATAGATAAAACCAGGACAGAACAGAACAAAACAGAGCAGAAGAACAGAGAGATGGTGTGTGTTTTTGAAGTTGTAATTTGTTGTTGTTGTTGGTTTGGTTTATGGTATGTGTGAAGGTGTTGAGGTTAGTTTTGGTGTGATTTCTTTTCTGTGTGTCTTTGGAGGTGTGGTAAGGGACGTTGAAGGGTGGTGAAGGGACTGGCTAACCGACCAGTTTTACATTTATTGTAATGCCCAAACTATCCCTGTCCTACCCTTCATCTCTTTAATGGAAACTCTCTAGTAACAGTTCATGTTCTTGTCATCACATTAATGCCCCTCTCTTTCTCCTCACACACTTCTTAACCACACTTTCTCAACCAAACCAACCATTTTCTTTTGTTTTGCTCCACTGTGTAACATGTGCAAACTGCCACATAATAGTAATAAATAAACTACCCAAAATACCATCCACCCTTTCTCTTCATTTCCCTTTTTTATTCATCTTTTCATATATGTATATATAAAAGAATCAAAACCCTAAAAGTTTGCTTTTTTACCATAACACTCTGCACTATTTTAGTTTCCTATTTCTCACTTATGTGTTGCATTTTATGTTTTGAGGTGACTAATTTTTTCAGCATTGTAAATAATAAGTTACTATCTTTCCTATTTGTTAGTAGCATTTAATTAGTCCAAATCAAGTTAAATATGAATGATAGAGATTTTCTTTTTAACTTTTAATCCATTTATAGCTTCAGAGAATCAAACTTGAAATTTGTTATGATAAGCATTTTATAGTTCTTATTGTTTACTTGAGAATTCTACAAACTGATATACTAATATGAGTTCAGTTAAGAGAACATCTTTATTTTTTAGTGAGCTATCATTTTTGTTCAAGTTCAATTATATAAATTTTGCATGAACCACATATATTCTCAAATCCAAGTTTAATATTGTGATTTGGAATTCATTAACTTTGAGATTTTAATCTTTATAATGGTTACTCAGGAGACATTTACTTTTCTTAATAACTCAAAATCTAGGTATAAGGTATATAGTGAAATAACATCGTATAAACCCTAAAACATTCTCTTTAGCTATCTAAATATTTAATCACTTGAGCATTTTCACTAAAATTTCATTTTCACCTCCACTTTTATTATTGTTTTTGTCATAATAGAGTAGGCTATTACTTTATCTCAGAAGTTGCTTCAAAATTAAAAATATTTATCAAATTGTGAATATGTATCATTATGTACTTTTTCTAATCCTAATGGTGCTCAACATCTTCATGTGAATATGACTAGCTCTCAAATTTTTTATTTTTTTTTTAGTATCATCTCTGAGATAAGGACTACAGAAGATTTTCCAAGATTAATATTGGTTCTCTATTATATCATTAATCAAATTTATAATTTTTGGTAGTGTTATTGTTGAAACACTTAATCTAGGACTAAACAATGACATAGTAACCCATTTGAATTTATTGATCATCCTCATGCATGAAAAAACTTCTTGAAACTAAATACAAGAAGCTGAAGTAATCCGTAAAGAGAAATAACATACATAATAACTACATTAACCCACCCTATACATTAAGTTAATTACAAATAGGTTAAATTACTAAAATAAGAGAGTTATGGTCTAATCTTAACCCACAAAACCTTATATTTATTTTTTATCTTACGAGTATTTTTATGTAGCACCTTTTGTCTTATTTACTATTATTTGGCTTGATTCATACATATGTTAAGATATGAGTAAGACGGAATTATTTTAATAGGAACAAATTTATATACAGTTGTAAGTATTGTTGGTCTTTATTTTCAGTCAAATTGAGAATTTTACTTTTGACAATCTACGTCTTATTAAATACATTACATATTTTAAAATTTCAAAATAACACAAAGAATACATATAATATAATAATGTAGGTATATGTTTTTATGCAATTTGATATCTCTATACTTATATAGAAGGAGGGAGTTTTTATTATTGACCAATTCGTGAGTTTTTTTTCGCTTTTACATACCTGATCTTCAACTTCAATCATTTCATCGCTTTACACTAAACTAAGAATATCTCTTAAAGATTGTGTAACAAAAAATCTTACACTAAGGTGGTTTGTAATTTTACGAATTTCTTATATTAATTTCATATATACTAAAAATATAAATGTAAATCTTTTCTTACTAAGTCAACTTTATGATATTAAATTAATTTTAAACTCAATTTATTTAAGATGATAATTTATTTTAATTAAATTTATCGTGTATATTGTGTCATTTATTATTGGATTTTCGTAATCTTATATTTAAGATATTCTAATCTTCCACTTGAAAGGATGTATTAAATATTTTATATCGACCAAATATATCATGAAGTCATAATATTTAAGTGGTACAAATTTTATTCATCCTAAATTGATAATGGAATTACCAAAATCATAGGATAATATGTTTTATATTCCAAAACAAACTGTTATCTAACAATTACTTAAAATTAGTTAAGCTTCCAAATTTTAAGATTGTTATTTTAATGGATAGTTTGAGACAGCATTTTTTTTTGTCATTAATTATTTTTTATTGCCAATTAAGAATTCCATTGAAACATCTATTAATACATAAACTGAAAGAAGGAAAGAAAAAAAAAAGTCATAAATTTGTTCAAATATTTAAAATGATCTATCATCATGTTATCGCTCTGATAATGCTGAGAGATCACTAACCTGAGTGTGACATGACATAATAAACAATCATATCATATGCTCTCAATTTTTTTTTTTTCCTACATCCGCATTTAGTTAATATATTAATTTGTTACTTAATTTATACTAGTGCTTTGTTATTTTAAAAAAATATATAAAAATTCAATTTGAAAAATTTTAAATTACGTTTCACATATTATGTTGACAAAGTGAGGGTGAATTTTCATACAATCAAACAAACAACTTAAAAGTGGTTGTTTTTTTCTTTTTGGGTAAATAGCATAACTCGGCTTTATTATCCTTGACAACGATATATTCAATAATGTTGTTTCAAGAATTTTAGGTATAAAGCTTATTGGCGATGGGCTCAAAGAATAAAGAACGAAGAAGAAAGATAGATGGACAGTGACACAGTTAGAAAGGTTTCTTTTAGGTAGCTATAAATTTACAATTTCCTCATTTTTATGATGATATTTTATATTTTTACGATAGTCAGAAATGCCTTATGCAATATTTGTAGAGATTTGTTATTCTGACACATAATAAAAAAATTCGACATATAATAAATTTGCTGATTTTAAAATATATATATATATATATTTCGAATCATATCTACCATAATTTATTGCATTATTCTCTATCATTCTTCAAAATATTAATAATTGTGAGCATAAATGATACTGAATTCTAATCTTGTTAAATAAGGTTTTCATATCCAAATATTAGAGAGGGAAAGGACATGATTCAATTAGGCATTCCACTATAAATATTTAATCTTGTCTATATATATATATATATATATATATATATATATATATATATATATATATATATATATATATATATATATATATTCATATAATTGTTTAATAATGTATTGATTCATCTTAAAAAAAGTGTACTTTTAGAGTCAAACTAATCAAATTGTGGATTTTCTTCCATGCATTTCATAATATTTTTTTTCATGTAAGAAAGAGTATATTATTATTCTCTCTTTTATATGTGTAGTCTTTTTTCCTTTTATTTAGGATTTTGTTATATGAAAGGTATTGGTTATATTTTAAATTATACAATTTATTATTTGAGAATAATACTCCATTGTTATATTCAGAATTATAGATTTCGAAAAGTATTTTTATTACTTTTATATTAATTAATTTGTAAATTATATTTAAATCACTTAAGTAGAAGTTATTTTTATCAATTTTAAATTATCCAATCCAAAATGTTATATGTCAAGTATGAATTAGCTAACAAAAGGCTTATAAAGGAGTAAGCTGAACCTAAATTGATAAACAAAGTTATTACATCACAATTTTGCAAAAGTATATATAAATAGTTAGTGTATATTCGTCTGCTATTAAAATGTATTTTAATTTTGAAAAATAGTATAATACTTAATATATATATATATATATATATATATATATATATATATATATATATATATTCTTGTGTTTACTTTTGTAAAAGAAGACAAATATTACGATATGTTTCGTATCCGCTTTTATTACGGTTTTATCTTTAAGAAGTGTTTGGGAGGTTGGAGATTAAAAGAGAAAGATGTATTTAAACTGACATTGGTTTCGATTCCTGAACGATGTGGGATTATTGGGTGTACAGGAACAAGTCCCCAGTTAAACAAACAGTATAAAAAACATATCCGAAATATATAAGTGGATATTGTCCATATCCGAGATATTGTTCGTTTTAAAGCTCAAAATTATAAAAAAACATATCAACGAGTTAAGAGAAAAATATGTATTTAATCTAACCTTGGTTTTGACTTCTAAACGATAACTATTGAATATAAAGAAACATTATGTTTTGTCATTGACATAAAAATAATAAAAAATTTTTATTTTGAAATTAATTGTAAGTCTTACAATATAATAAAAATAAATAAAAGTTAAATAAAAATTATTTAAAGTTTTCAATTTTTATAAGTGTTACAAATTGAAAATTTTAACTTAATGATATTTTGTTAAATGCATTTATAAATACATACTAAAGCTTACGGTTGATAAAAAAATAATTTGGTAATAAAATTATATATATCAGAAGTAAATAATATATACAGAAACTAAACACGTGCTTTATAAAACTGTACTATATACAGATGTTAATTATTTTTTACAACGCATGGAACATATATTTACATTATTCTTTTCACCGTTACAATAATTTTCTATAGAAGTATAGCATTTTTAATTTTAAGAATATATATATATATATATATATATATATATATATATATATATATATATATATATATATAATATGACACTAATGATTTTAAAATAGATAGAAAATTATGTAAGTTTTAAAGCAATTAAGGTAGAAGTGCAATTAAAGAAAATAGGACGAATTCTAGTGTGATTTACTCATTTTTATATTTATTATCTGATCATGTAATAAACTTTAAGGGAGTTAGAATTTATTGAACAAATAATTGATTAAACTATTTATTAATCCTATTGTTAAGTACACCGACACACGAAAGTTATGAAATGGTGTGCGTTATACAGGCACGTGTGTCCACCCATTCCAGCTAGTTTTCTTCAACATTCACATGTTATGTCCACCACTCGGACACTAAGATAAAAAAATATAAAGAGTATCAGAATTCAAATGAAGAAATTATAAAATAAAAATATCTATTAAAAACTAATGTTGACATAATGAATTTCAACTTCCTTTTTTATTCAAAATATTCACTTATTCAAGTAATTAGTTAATAATCTCAAAATTTTAAGACATACTATTGTATCAAAAAAAAAGTTTCATTCATCAGATCGTTCGAATAAGACTAGTTTTAGTAAAAAAAATAACACTTAATTCTTTATTTTTCATTTTCATTTTCAAATCATTGCGCATAATACAAAATACTGAAATTTATTAATTAGTTTAAAAATCATAACATATTCAAGATTATTATAAATTCATAAATACTTCAATAAAAGTTATAATTGGAACGTTTAAATAAAAATAACAAGATTGTTTTATTTTAATTTATTTTAAAATCCAATAACTTAATTAATTTAAAAAATAAACATTAAACTTTGCATAATTTAAATTAAAGAATTTCTTTTGGCATGTCTTGTAGTCGACATGACATGTGAATTCTCATGCTTCTGTGACAGCTTCTTCCTTAAAATTTGTTTATGCTATGTTTGTGTCAAACCTAAAAGGCTTCTCTTCTCTATTTATCTACTTGAGGTTAGTGAATAAATTTGTGAAGATGAAGATTTCCATAGATGAAGCAATGAAGAAAAGTGTTCATTAGATGGAGCAGTGAGCATGAAGACTATAAAAGATGAAATCAAAGGTATCCATGTGGTGTGGAAATAGTAAGCATAGTTGCTTGAAATAGGATTTTAGTGTCACTTTTAAAGCCCTGTTGGTACTCCTCTTTCATTCTTTCTTCAAGCAACACAAAGCTGCCATTGCAAGAGACTCTTAGACCAATTCTAGGTGACTTGCTCTACATGCTTTGTCACACATTTTTTATTTTTTTTTACTTTTTCTAATTAATACATAAAATATGAAATTTTTTAATAGTTTATAAACTAATCTATGCTAAATGAAAGGTGAGCATAAGTGAAGGAGCAAAGAAATTTGAAAGAAAATTGCCATTTTGAAACTTTGGGGGCTACCATTTTCCACTATATGCTAATAATGACAATATTTTTGGCAAAGAGGGCTTATGATAAGAGCATGATTGTGCCCCACTCCTCTAATCAAATTTCACTTTTTGGATTTTTGCATCTTGGTGGCGTGAGACTCAATGAGCCATGATTCAATTTTCGTAAAGAACTACCATAAACAAATTTGAAAGTGTGCTCAAGAGGCTCTCTAGGACCCACAAAAAATACTTACCACCAAACTTTTTTAAGATTTTGTTAATCATTCTAGAGACAAAGAAACCTAAATTCCACTGCTTTAACATGTTCAAATTCATGGTCCAAACTCCACAAAAGGTTACATTCATCTAGATAGTTCTTTTACTTTATGGGTAGCTCAACTAAATAAACCAACCTACCCAAAATATTGAATACTTGCATGACAGTTATTTCTTACCCCCCCTCTCCCCCAATGATTGATCTCCCAAAACAGAATTGTCTCACTTACAAGTTTAAAGAAAAAAAATTTGATAATTTTGAGTTTTTTTAGTTACCAATGTGATTTTCTTGATGTATTTTCATATAAACAAACAAGGGCAGACACCAATCTTTGGGTATTAAATAAGGCCATTTGTAACTTACTCTTATTATCAATTATGGACATGTGAAGGTCAGTGTGACCCACAGTTCCTTACATAATTGGTTTTTTTTTTTTTTTTATGTAAAATGGCATATATGAAATGCCACTATTGACACTGACCACCCTCCTACTCTTTTAATATTTTAAGCCATTCTAGTGTTTCTTTAGCCCTGTTTAATTTTTTGTTGAAGTGTTTCAAATTCAATTCAAAGAGTAAATTCAATTTTCTAACATGTTTAAATGTATTAAAATTTTTAATACAAACATTTATAAACGAGTGCATTATGAGCTCACTTGGGGCATTTTGATTCAAAGGCGCAGAGTCCTAGTTGAGAGCATGTTCCTAAACTCAGCGGCAATAAGGACATTTCCTTTGTTCAATTTAACTGGTTTGAGAAAATGAAGTAAGTAAAAAGCAATGTCATTATCAATCACTACCATGAAAGTACAGTGTAATTTTCAGTCAGGAACTGCACCTCACCCAACATGCCATTCTTTCTAAAGGAAAAATATTTTTTTTTTCAGTAATATATTTATTTAATAAAATAATTCCGCCAAAGCACATGTGTTGATATCATTTATCATAATAAATTTGTTTATTTTTGAGGTTGAAAATTTAATTTTTGGAAAGTCGAATTCACGCTTGAAAGAATGCTAGTGGTGTCAGGAAGGAATTTACTTCCGGGAGTGGAATTTTTGTCAGCTTTTTTATTAATTGTTTTCGAATTTTTTTGTACTTTTTTGTTAATTTTTGAAAAGAAATTAGAAAATTTTACTAGAATTTGGCCTTGAGAACCAAATTTCAAGCAGATTTCTGACATTGGGTGACATTGTTTATAACTGGTTCAGTAAATGTTAGTGCTGAAACAAATAAACCAAATTCACAAGGTAATGAATACTCAAAGCTAGTAACTTGTGTTACTCTTAGATGTCCCAAACTTCTATTAAACTATTTAGATCTAATCCTCTTTAATTCCTGAAATTTGAGGTAAAACTGGTTTTCATTTTGTTTATAATTTGAGGCCCATTTATTTGCAGCATTGGTTTTTGAAGACTAGCTGCATATTTTGTTCCTGATATTTTTTTAAGACCTCTGTTAACTTATTCAAGTTAAATCTTTTTTTTATGACTAGAATACCATATTTATGTTGTATACACACATTAACGTTGTTGCTAGATTAGTTTTAGTTTCCAATGCAAAGTATAAAATGCAAATCATATGTGTGGTCAAGTTTGTTTACAGAAGAAGAAGTTTGCAACAGTTATAACTAAATAGTTATCAGTTAATGAATATTGACAAATTTCTTTCAATAGAGAAATATTAATTAAATTTATTATCCTATTAATTTTTAGGTTTCAAAATGGAAGCTGTTACAACTTTGATATTTTAAATCCTTTTCATTGACTCAATCAAAATTTTATATTGATACTAATAATAGTCTGTATTAAATGATATTTCATCTCTTAATTACAGATTATAATAAGATTTAAGGTAGAAAATTAGTTAATAAGATGAAACAATCTTTTAAATCAAAAATTTAAAAAATACGAGTTTTGACAAATTGTTATATTAAACTATTTCTCGAGGTTAAATAAAAAAAATGTACAATAACAATAAATATTTCTATTTTAGTTAAAATGTGTCGTAACTATTAAAAATTAGGTAACTTCTTTTGTAAATATAAATAAAATAAAATTTGAATATTCAATTAATTTTAAATTTTAAAAATACGATATTAAACACATATATTACTGATCCACATATTTGTTTTGATATTTTTTTCCTAATTACAAATATTCTTGAAAAAACATTTCTAACTAATGTAACAAATTACATGTTAATCTTGGTCTAATTCTATCTTAATCAGTATATTTATGTCTAATATAATTTTATAACAGAAGTTTAATAGTAGCAACACAATAATTCCAAAGAACTTTATCTGGATATGCATTATAAGATTATCTTAATAAGTGAATTTATATTTAATTCAACTTTATAAAATCAAAACCTATAAGATGAGAATTGTCACATTCAAATAAATAAATAAATAAATATATATAATATTTAAATGTTATCCATTATCATGCGTAAGATGAAAACACTTCAAAGTTTATTGATTTGATGAGTAGTCATATTTGAATTTAATTTATCATATATAGATATAAATTTTTTAAAAATTTATTCTTCATAATTCCATAAATAATTTCTGTCCAGTTAAAAATGTATCTTTTTAGTGAATTAGACTAAAGACATGATTTTTCTTTAAAAAATTCTTCAATAAATCGTATGTGATAGCATTCAAAAACTACAAACTTAGTAAATAAATATAAATATCTGCTTGTTTACGTGCGAATAAGTTTTCAGCCTCGAAACCATTAATGGAATATAACTATGTAGTTTGAAAACAAAATCAAACACAAATCTGACAAAATATATTTTTTCTGTGATTCATTAGTTTCATCGACTTTCGACCTTTTAATTAAATTAGTTCCATTTTGAACTTCTCTAATACAATCATACTTCTATAGTATTGGAATAATATTTTGTATTCCATTAAAAAACAAGAAGAAGAACACACAGAAACTTAAAGGTAGATTCTATGGTTCTAAAGTTTTATATTACTTTTTTTCACATAATGCTTTTATGCATATGTTAACATCTCAAAGGTGACTTCACCATGAGATGTGACTGGTTCTTGCTATTTTTCACAGCTCAATCAATGCTTTAACTTTCCTTTACGTCTCATCTTGTGTTATCCATGTGCCGACAAGCTACAGCCACAGTAAAGGGTTCTTCTTCATTGACCAATCTTGCACAATTTTTCACTCCAAGAAGAATCACTATCTAACAACTCTATCTTTATTTCATATCTATTTCAACCCAGAAAGAAAACACTTTTTTCTCCCAGTGGGGGACAGACACATGGGCATAATCAACATGGCATTTTTCTAATTGTCTCCACTAATTAATCCAAATCTCCATCATTGTTGCTTTTATCAGCACTCCCATCTTAACCAGATATGGTCATGCTGGCACTGATATTTCAGCTCTAACATTATCTATAGCAGTAATTTCCACAAATAGGGAACTAAGAAGGGTTAGTTCAGTAGACTTTTACATGAAAAATATAATGTGTTAGTAAAAAAATATAATTAAATTTCTTGTATTTCTTTTTAATAAGTTCAGAATCTTCAAATTGTAGAAAACATGTAAATATCATCTCCATTAAAGATAAAAATTTAAATCCACCTATTTTTAACTCTATCATATGAAAAATGTTAACAAACATTAGACACTAAAATTACACTATTATTATTATTAATTTATGAACCGTTAAAAGTAGTAGAATAATTATCAATCCATGACATAATTAAAAATTACAAATATTTAGATTTTAGTTAATTTATATATATATATATATATATATATATATATATATATATATATATATATATATATATATTTTTTTTTTT